>Ga0155956_1028_pt4 | contig 13299 bp, 11 predicted proteins | sample RifCSPlowO2_02_FD_107610 | JGI IMG/M metagenome (GOLD analysis project Ga0155956, IMG submission 107610) | Betaproteobacteria bacterium RIFCSPLOWO2_02_FULL_62_17 | reverse complement strand
CCGCCGCCGAGGCGTTGCCGTTCAGCGACAGGCGCATCAGGCGCGCGAAACGGGCGCGCGCGCCGGTGAGATCGAAAATGCGTTTGGCCTCGACGCGCATGCCGCCGCTGAACTGGTCGATGCTTACCTTTCCCTGAATGATCACCGGCCGGTCCTCTTTGAGCAGTTCACGCGACTCTTCATAAATTTCCGTGAACGCCGTGACCTCGATCTGCGCGGTTCCGTCTTCCAGAACCAGCACCGCCATGCGGCCGCGCCGTGTCTGCTGCATGCGCGTGGACACGATGATCCCGGCGATCAAGGTGCTGTCGACGGCGGTATTCAATTCGGCGAGGCTTCCCTTCACGAATCCGCTGATGTCGCCGCGGTAATGGTTGAATGGATGCCCCGAAAAATAGTAGCCCAGCGCCGCCTTTTCCTCCCGCAGACGATCGGGGTCGTTCCAGCGCGGCACTTCGACCGGTTTGAGCACGGCATTGGCGGTCTCGTCGACGCCGCCAAAAAGACTCGCCTGTCCGGCGGCGCGCCCCGCCTGCTCGGCGGCTTCCATGGCGATGCCAACCGTGGCAAGCAGGCTTGCGCGATGCTCATGGATTCCATCGAAGGCACCGGCACGCACCAGCGCCTCGATCGCGCGGCGATTGACAACGCGCTTGTCGATGCGCCGGCAGAAATCGAAAAGATCCTTGAACGGACCGTCTGCCTCGCGCGCGGCAATGATTGCCTGCACCGCCGACTCCCCCGTGCCTTTGATCGCGCCCAAGCCGTAGCGGATGGTGTTCGCGTCCACGGGTTCGAAACGGCAGATTCCCTGGTTCACATCCGGCGGCAACAGCTTCAGTCCGTTGGACAGCGCGTCGTCGCGGAACTGGTGCACCTTGTCGGTATCGTCCATCACCGCCGAAAGGTTGGCGGCCATGAATGCCGCCGGGAAATGCGCCTTCATGTAGGCGGTCTGATACGCGATCAGCGCATAGGCCGCGGCATGCGACTTGTTGAAGCCGTAGCCGGCGAACTTCTCCATAAGGCCGAACAGGTCGTTCGCCTTGAATTCACCCAAGCCGTTCCTGCCCGCTCCCGCGACGAAGATGCCGCGGTGCTCGGCCATCTCCTCGGGCTTTTTCTTGCCCATGGCGCGGCGCAGGAGGTCGGCGGCGCCCAGCGAATAGCCGCCGATGATCTGCGCCATCTGCATCACCTGCTCCTGGTAGACCATGATGCCGTAGGTCTCAGAGAGAATCGCCTCGACGCGCGGATCGGGATAGTGGACCGCCTGCCTGCCCTGCTTGCGCTCGCAGAAATCCGGAATCAGATCCATCGGGCCCGGACGGTACAAAGCCACCAGCGCGATGATGTCCTCGAAACGGTCGGGGCGCGCGCGCTTCAGCAGATCGCGCATGCCGCGCGATTCAAACTGGAACACGGCGCTGGTATTGGCGCTCGTGAAGACCTGATAGGCCATCGCATCATCCAGCGCGATGGCGTTGAGATCGAATGCGGGATCGTGCAGCCTGCGCACGTGGCGTATCGCCCAGTCAAGGATGGTGAGCGTGGTGAGGCCCAGAAAGTCGAACTTCACCAGACCCAGGGCTTCGACGTCGTCCTTGTCCAGTTGCGAAATGGTGTTGTCGGTGCCTTGCGCGGCATACAGCGGACAGAAATCCGAGAGCTTGCCCGGCGCGATCAGCACGCCTCCGGCATGCATGCCGACGTTGCGCGCCAGTCCCTCCAGCTGCATGGACAGTTCCAGCAATTGGCGTGTTTCCTCGTCGTCACGCTCGCGCTGGTTGATCTGCGGCTCGACTTCGCGCGCATAAATGGTCTGCGTGTCGTTCTTATCGGTGCGCCGCCGCAGCGTGATGGTCTTGCCGGGCTGGAAGGGGATGAGCTTCGCCAGCTCGTCGGCGCGGCTGTAAGGCCATTCGAGCACGCGGGCGACGTCGCGCACCACGGCCTTGGATGCCATGGTGCCGAAGGTGGCGATCTGCGACACCGACTCGCGGCCGTATTTTTCGCGAACGTAATCGATGACGAGGTCGCGCCCCTGCTGGCAGAAGTCGATATCGAAGTCGGGCATCGACACGCGCTCGGGATTGAGAAAGCGCTCGAACAGGAGGTTATAGCGCAGCGGGTCAAGGTCGGTGATCCCCAGCGAATAGGCCACCAGCGATCCCGCGCCCGAGCCGCGTCCCGGCCCGACGGGAATGCCGTTCGGAAAGCGCTCGTCGCGATACGCCTTCGCCCAGTTGATGAAGTCTGCGACGATCAGGAAGTAACCGGGGAATCCCATGCTGACAATGGTTTTCGCCTCGAACTCCAGTCGCTCCCGGTAGCGCGGCTCGACCTCGGCGCGCGCTTGCGCCTCTGGATAAAGAACATCGAGGCGCGCGGCGAGCCCGAGCTTTGCCTGTTGCAGGAGGTATTGGTCCAGCCCCACCTTCTTGGGCGTCGGAAACAAGGGCAATTTCGACTTGCCCATTTCCAGTTCGAGGTTGCAGCGCCGCGCGATCTCGACGCTGTTGGCAAGCGCTTCGGGCAGGTCGGCAAACAAGGCCGCCATTTCCGCCTGGGAGGCGAAATGGCATTGCGGCGTGAACGCTCGCACGCGCCGTTGATCGCCCAGCACGTAGCCTTCGGCGATGCACACACGCGCTTCGTGCGCGGTGTACTCCTGGGGCGTGGCGAACTGCACCGGATGCGTCGCTACCACCGGCAGATTCAGGTCGCCCGCCAGGCCCAGCGCGGCCTTTTCCCAGCGCTCTGCCTGCGCCATCCCGGCACGCTGTATCTCCAGGTAGAACCTGCCGGGAAAGAGCTCCGCCCATCGTTTCGCCAGAGGGCGCCCTGATGCCGCGCTGCCCAGCAAGGCCGCGGCGGCAATCTCGCCATGCTGCGCGCCAGAGAGGCAGATCAGCCCCTCGGTGCCTGCCTCGAACCAGCGGCGATTGATTTCGCCGCGGCCACGGTGCTGATTCTCAAGCCAGGCGCGCGAGAGCAGTTCGGACAGCCGCAGGTATCCCGCGCGCGACTGCGCGAGCAACAAGGCGCGGCTGGGTTTGTCGCGCTCCGCCTCGTTGGTGATCCAGACATCGCAACCGATAATCGGCTTGATGCCCGCCGCGCGCGCCGCCTTGTAAAACTTGACCATGCCAAACATGTTCGCAAGGTCGGTGATCGCAAGCGCGGGCATGACGTCCACAAACGCCGCGCCGACGGCCTCGTCGATGCGCAACACACTGTCGGTGATCGAGTATTCAGTGTGCAGCCGCAGATGGACGAAGCTGGGGTTGGACATGGCAGTCGCGGCAGGAGGATGCAGGAATTTTACACCCGCGATTTTCCCCGCGGCGCGATAAACAGGGGACGTACCACGGTTTTTTCAAGAAAAAACCCGTGGTACGTCCCCTGCCCAGTTCTACATGAAGAAGTAGCCGCCCCTGCGGTCGATCATGATGTTGGGCAGGCGCCGCTGAATGGCCGCGAGTTTCACCGGCGCCGGTGCAGAATTGCTTGCTTCGGTGCGCCGTACCGCATTCGAATCCGCCGCTACGACCACCACCGGCGCTGCCAGGGCGACCTTTACCAGGCCCGTCGCCGGCGCTCCGGAAACGTCCTTGGCCGCGGCGAGCGTTGGCTCATTGATCGGGCCGGGAAGCGGCTTGCCGATGTCACGCGCGACCATCACCGGCGCGCGCTCCTCGATCGGCGCGGGCAGCAGCGGGCGTTGCGCAAATGCCTTGTCTTCGACGGGCGCGGCAAATGCCATGAAACTGCGCTCTTCCACGGTCGCCGGAGGAATTGCGGCAAGCATCGCCGAACGTTCCTCCACCGAAGCGACAAAGGCGGTGAAACTGCGATCTTCGACGCTCGCGGGAGGAATCGAGGCGAGCCACGCGGAACGATCCTCCACCGGTGCGACGAACATGACGAAGCTGCGATCTTCCACTGAAGCCGGCGGTATCGATGCCGCGACTCCCGAACGATCCTCGACCGGCGCAGCGAAGGCCAGGATCAGGCGATCTTCCACTGCCGCGGCGGGGATCGACATCAGAGCGCCCGAGCGGTCCTCGACCGGTGCCGCATAGGCGACAAGCAAGCGCTCTTCCACCATCGCTGGAGGAATGGGCAGCCACGCCACGGAACGATCTTCCACCTGCGCGGCGTAGGCCACCGGTTCAGGTTTGACTGGTGGCGGCGCAGTCTTGACTGCAACGCCTGCCAAAACGGGATTGGCCGCGGGAGCACGCAGGGGAGCGGGCGCGGACAGCGACGCAACCGCAGTCGCGCCCGAGTCGCCGCGGCGCGCGGGCAAGGGGGCGAACAGCGCATTGAATATGCCAATGACCGGACGCTTGCCAACAAGACCATCGACATCAAGCGCCGTGCCCGTCGGCGCGACGACATGGACTCGCACGAACGGAACGCCAAGATCACCAAGTTCAGCCGCCCTTCCGGGCGCCAGAAGAATTGAACCGCCCTTGTTCAACGCCGAGCGCTGCGCGCCAATCAGGAATACCCGCCCGTTGCGCAACACCTGGCCATTGCGAACCGTTGCGTCGCCGCCATCAATGCCGGTCAAAGGTAATTTGATCTGCTCGCGGATCGGATTTACGGCGCCGCGCTCAATATAAATAATTGGCTTCGAAGGATCCGGCCCGCGCATGGCCGCTACCCAGGCGGGGTCGCCCAAAGGCGAAATCTGTGTCGCATCGAATAATGTGCCCATGCCAGGTATGGCGGCCTGAGCAACCAGAACCGGGAGTAGCGACAGGGGCAGCACCGGCGGCAGATCCAGCAAAGAATGCTTGCTGCCGCCGAAGTTCAGGGCCGTGCCCGAAGCCTGGGCAGCTTCAGGAAATCCTCGCCCCTGCGGATTGGCTGACGCCAGCGACGCAACCAGCAATCCCGCCAGCAGCGCAAGGCATTGAAGCATTTCTCCCCGCTTTTGCATAAAAGCCCCGATTCTTTCGCCAGACCGAGTCAGCCTGCAAAGCCGTTCAAGCACGGAAACTTAGCACAGCTACACAAACCGCGCGGCGCCGGCGCTTCATTCCGGCAGCTGCCAGGTCTCGTAGCGCAACGCGTCGATATCCACCGCCGTGCCATGCCCGCGCGCCGGCCCGCGCGGCAGCTTGTCGGCGCCCTTGAAACCTTCCAGACAGAAAAGCTCGATCATGTTCCCCGATGGATCGCGGAAAAACATCAATGCCTCGACACCCTCGCGACTCCAGAAATTGGAACTGGGAATGCCGCAACGGGTGAGCCACGCCTTCATATGCAGCATTTCATCCGCGTTCGCGTAAAACGCGAAATGCGGGTACTCGGCGCTCTTGCCGATGAACGAACAGCCATCGACGCCGATACCTACATCCACGCCAGCCAGGCGGAACGAGGCAAACGTGGGGGTTTCTACATGCATTTCCCCGCCCAGCACCTTGGCGTAGAAGCGCTTGCCTTCCTCCAGGTCGCGGCAGGGTACGCTGACATGCGCGAATTCACGCAGCCTGGGCGGGCCCTTCACCTCTGTCTTGTGCTGAGCTTCCATCACCGGGTGCGCCATGTCCGCCTCCTTGGAACACGTGACCAATCCACTCTAGCACGCGTCGGGCGCCGCGGTCACAGGCGCCCTGCCCGCGAAAATTCAGGACAATATTTCCACCGCGGCCGCGCCGGCCGGGCGCGCGGCGATCTCACCCAGGGCATAGACCGTTTCCCCATGCGCTTCGAGCAGCAATTGCGCCGCCGCGGCGTCCGCTGCGGCGAGAATCACCGCCATGCCGATACCGCAATTGAACACGCGATGCATTTCGGCTTCGGCGACGCCGCCCTCCTTTTGCAGCCAGGCAAACAAGGGGGGCATCGGCCAGGCGGATTTGCGTATCAGGGCGCGCACTGACTCGGGCAGCACGCGCGGGAGGTTCTCGACGATCCCCCCGCCGGTGATGTGCGCCATGCCCTTCACTTGCATTGCCAGCATCAGGGCGAGCAGCGGCTTGACGTAGATATGCGTCGGTTCCATCAGCACATCGGCAAGCTTGCGGCCGTGAAAATCGCCCTCGAGATCGGGATGGACGCGCTCCAGAATCCGCCGCACCAGCGAGTATCCGTTGGAGTGCGCCCCGCTGGATGCCAGGCCCAGCACCACGTCGCCCGGGACAATCCGCCTGCCGCTAATGATGCGGCTCTTCTCAACCACGCCGACAGCAAAACCGGCCAGGTCGTATTCCCCGTTCGGGTACATGCCGGGCATCTCTGCGGTTTCCCCGCCGATGAGCGCGCAGCCTGCCAGTTCGCAACCGCGCGCGATTCCGCGCAACACCTCGGTGGCCATGGGAACATCGAGTTTGCCGCAAGCGAAATAATCGAGGAAGAAAAGCGGTTCGGCGCCCTGCACCAGAATGTCGTTGACGCTCATCGCCACCAGGTCGATGCCCACCGTATCGTGGCGATTCAGCTCGAAGGCAAGTTTCAGCTTGGTGCCGACCCCGTCGGTTCCGGAAACCAGCACCGGCTCGCGGTATTTCTTGGAGATTTCGACCAGCGCGCCAAAGCCGCCGATGCCGGTAAGCACCTCGGGGCGCATGGTGCGGCGGGCGAAAGGCTTGATCGCCTCGACCAATGCGTCCCCGGCGTCGATATCGACACCGGCATCGCGATAAGTGATAGGGGTTGCCAACTGGAGTGAATGTTAAAGTGAGGTTTTTACAGGGCTGCATTCTAATTGATGACTGTCTCCAACGCCGATCGGCGCGCATTGATCTGGATAAGCGTCGCGATTGCAGCGCTGCTCGCGCTGTATGGCCTTGCGCCCATCCTCTTGCCCTTTATACTGGGGACGGTACTCGCCTACGTCTGCCAGCCGCTGGTGGCCTGGCTGACCAAAAAGTGCATGCCGCGCATGCTGGCGGTCATCGTCGTGTTGCTGCTGGAAGCGCTGCTGCTGATATTGATTGTTCTGGCGGTACTGCCGCTGCTTATCAAAGAGTTGCGGCTCCTGACGGAGCAGTTGCCCTTGCTGCTTGACCGCCTCAATGACACGCTGGCGCCCTGGCTCAATGAACGTCTGGGTACCCGGCTCGCTCTGGACCAGGCCAGCATCAAGTCCGCCGCCACCGCAGCGATCGCCAATACTGAGGGCCTGGGCGCCAAAGTGCTCAATTCGCTGCGCCTGGGGGGGCTGGGATTGGTGGGTGTGTTCACCAACCTGGTGCTGACCCCGGTGGTGCAGTTCTTCCTGATGCGCGACTGGGAATCGATAATCGCGCGCATTGACGCACTGATTCCGCGCGGCTGGCACGAACAGGTGAGCGGTTTCGTGCGCGAAGCCGACCAAGCGCTCGGCCAGTACCTGCATGGCCAGATCATGGTGATGCTGGTGATGGCTGTCTTCTACGCAACCGGACTATGGATCACGGGCCTGGAATTCTTCCTGCCCATCGGCATCATTACCGGAACCATGGTAATAGTGCCGTACGTGGGCGCGGCCATCGGCGTCGCACTGGGCACCCTCGCCGCGTTCCTGCAGTTCCAGGAACTCTCGGGCATCGTCTGGGTATGGGTGGTGTTCGGACTGGGACAGGCGCTGGAAGGCAATCTGATCACACCCAAACTGGTTGGCGAGCGCATCGGTTTGCACCCGGTAGCGGTGATCTTCGCATTGCTTGCCTTTGGCCAGTTGTTCGGCTTTCCCGGCCTGCTGGTCGCCCTGCCGGCGAGCGCGGTGCTGCTGGTGGCACTGCGCACGGTGCGTGCGCATTATCTGGACAGCAGCCTCTACAAGGGGTCTTGACAGCGGTGGAACAACTGGTGCTGGAACTTGCGCCGCCGCCTGAGCCGACGCTCGATAACTTCCATTTGGGAAGCAATACTGTAGTGCTCAACGCACTGCGCGCGGCGCTCGCCGGCGGCGAACGAATCCTGTATCTGTGGGGCCCAGCGGGCTGCGGAAAATCGCATCTGTTGCGCGCCATGGTAAGCGCGGCGCAGTCGCAAGGAAAGCGCGCGGCATATTTTGTTTGCGCACCGAATATCGATTTGCCGCGGGACGCGCAATTCCTCGCGCTGGACGAGGTGCAGCGGCTGGATGCCGCCGGGCAGATCGCCGTATTCGATGCCTACAACCGCCTGCGCGCGACTGAATCGGTGCTGCTGGCGGCGGGCAAGCTTCCCGCTGCCGACCTGCCGCTGCGCGAGGATCTGCGCAGCCGTGTTGCCTCCGGCGTGGTGATGCAGCTGCGTGCGCTCACCGAGGACGAAAAGCGCGCGGTGCTCGGCGCCCATGCGCGCAACCGCGGCCTGGAACTCGCGCCGGGGATTCTCGACTATCTGTTGGCGCGCTTTCCGCGCGACCTGGGTTCCCTGGTCGCTGCGGTGGACGCTCTGGACCATTATTCGCTGCGGACACGGCGCGCGATCACGCTGCCGCTGCTGCGGGAAACCATCAAATTGCAGGCAAGCAAGCCATGAAACTGGCGCTTTTCGACCTGGACAACACGCTGCTTGCGGGCGACAGCGATTATGAATGGGCACAATTCCTCATCGACGAAGGCGTGCTCGAACGCGAGACCTACGAAGCGCAGAACAACCACTTCTACGAGCAATACAAGGCCGGGACGCTCGACATCTTCGAGTTTCTGGATTTTCAGCTGGCGCCGCTGGCGCGTTATCCGCGCGAGCAACTGGACCGCTGGCACGCGCAATTCATGCAAGCGCGCATCCTGCCGATCGTGCCGGACAAGGCGCGCGCGCTGGTTAGCGAACACCAGCGGCGCGGCGACCTGTGCGCCATTATTACCGCCACCAACTCGTTCATCACCGGGCCGATCGCGCGGGCCTTCGGCGTCGCGCACCTGATCGCCACCGAACCCGAAGAGCACCAGGGCAGATTCACCGGAAAACCTTCCGGCACGCCCTGCTTTCGCGAGGGCAAGATTACGCGGCTGGAGGCGTGGCTGGCGGGACGCGGGCAAACGCTCGCCGGCTTCGATGAAAGCGTGTTTTTCAGCGATTCCCGCAACGATCTGTCGCTGCTGGAACTCGTCACCCGGCCGGTGGCGGTGGATCCTGACCCGGTGCTGGAACAACTTGCGAAGGATCGCGGTTGGCCGATACTCAGTTTGAGATGAGCGTTCTCCAGCACGGGATAGCCCATGAATTGGGTTAAACTTCACAGCGCTACTCGGACCATAAAGCAAAAGTCAGGGCAAATGTCCCGAGATTTCACCGCGCAGATCCATTGATCAAAAAGTTCATCCGGAAGGTACTTCGCTTCGGCAGAAAAGCCGGACCGAAAATCATCCCAAAATCCGTCCACGGCATCAGTCGCGAGCAGCTTTCCTCGGGTTCGCTGCGGGTCTGCGACACCTTGCAGCAGGCCGGATATGAAGCCTACGTGGTCGGCGGCGCCGTGCGCGACCTGATACTTGGAGTACGGCCCAAGGATTTCGACGTCGCCACCAGTGCCCCGCCCGAGACCGTCCACAAACTATTCCGCCGCTCGCGCCTGATCGGGCGACGCTTCAAGATCGCGCACGTCATGTTCGGCGGCGAGACCGTGGAAGTCTCCACCTTCCGCTCCGGCGACGCCGAGGACAAGGACGAGCATGGACGGGTGCTGCGCGACAATGCCTACGGCACGCGCGAGCAGGACGCGGCGCGGCGCGACTTCACCACCAACGCGCTCTATTACGATGCCTCCAACGAAACCATCATCGATTTTCACGGCGGCCTGGCCGATCTGCGCGCCAAATCGGTGCGCATCATCGGCAACCCGCTCGAGCGCTTCCGCGAGGATCCGGTGCGCATGCTGCGCGCGGTGCGCTTTGCCTCCAAACTCGGCTTTCAAATCGAGAACTCCACGCGCGCGCCGATCCGTTCATTGGGCAAGCTGATCGAGAACGTGCCGCCTGCCAGGATATTCGACGAAATGCTCAAGCTGCTGCTCTCCGGCCATGCGCACACCACTCTGCACCGCCTGCACACGGAGGGCCTGCACCACGGCGTGCTGCCGCTGCTCGATGTGATCCTGGAGCAACCGCTGGGTACGCGCTTCGTCAACCTCGCCCTCAAGGACACCGATCGCCGGGCGCTTGAAGGCAAACCGGTTTCTCCGGCATTTCTGTTTGCTGCCCTTTTCTGGCACGAGGTGCTGGCCGCCTGGCGCGCCGCGTGTGCCAAGGATGCGCATCCGGTCCCCGCCCTGCATCAGGCCATGGACGAGGTGCTCGAAGCGCAAACCGAGAAGCTCGCGATCCCGCGGCGCTACACCGCAATCATGAAAGAGATCTGGGAGGTGCAGCCGCGCTTTGAGCAGCGCAGCGGCAGGCGGCCATTCGCCCTGCTGACGCAGGAGCGTTTCCGCGCCGGCTACGATTTTCTGCGCCTGCGCGCGCAAAGCGGTGAAGTGCCCATGGAATTGGCCGACTGGTGGGAACGCTTTCAGAGCGTCCCGCACGCCGAGCAGACCGAAATGCTGATCGCACCGCAGCCCGGCGAGCGGGCCCCCAAGCGGCGCAGGCGGCGCAGGAAGTCATCGGCAGAGACACCCGCGGAGCAATGAAGCAGCCGGGACCATGGCATAAGGCATACGTGGGGCTTGGCGCGAACCTCGGCGACCCGGCGGGGCAGATTCGGGCGGCACTTGTGGGCTTGGGCGGGGTGCCCGGGGTGAGGGTGCTGCGCAGCTCCTCGCTGTACGTCAGCGCGCCGCTCGATGCGCCGGGACAGCCCAATTTCATCAACGCTGTGGTCATGATTGAAACCGCTCTCGCGCCGCACCCCTTGCTGCGCTTGCTGCTCGACCTGGAGGCGCGCCTCGGGCGGGTGCGATCCTTCCCGAACGCGCCGCGCGCGCTCGACCTGGACTTGCTCCTCTATGGCGACGAAACCCTGGACCTGCCGGAGTTGCAGGTTCCGCATCCGCGCATGCATTTGCGTCGCTTTGTGCTGGAACCGCTGGTGGAAATCTCGCCTGATGCAACGATTCCGGGGCACGGCAGCGCCATGCGGCTGCTGGCGGGGCTCGCCAGCCAGAATGTCAAAACGCTTGCCGCATCATGAAAAATAAAACCGGCACGCGATCGGTGACGCCCGTGGAGCCGGATTGGCTTTGGGCAGCCTTGTGTATCATTGGCGCGGTATATTTCATTCATCGCGGCTAGTGTCCAGGCCGATTCGCCCCCAAGCGCTGCAACATGCCGCTGTCCAGATACCGCTATATCGTCGTGGAAGGCCCGATCGGCGTGGGCAAGACCAGTCTCGCGCGGCGCCTCTCGGAGCGGCTGAACACGTCGCTGTTGCTGGAGCGGCCCGAACAGAACCCGTTTCTCGCACGCTTCTACCAGGACATGGCGCGCTACGCCCTGCCGACGCAATTGTTTTTTCTCTTTCAGCGCATCAATCAGTTGCGCGAACTCGCGCAACTGGACATGTTCAAGAGCACGACGGTGGCCGATTTCCTGCTGGAAAAGGACTCCCTGTTCGCACGCCTCACGCTCTCGGGCGAGGAAATGCATTTGTACCAGACCATATTCGATACGCTCAAACCGCAAGCGCCGCGGCCCGACCTGGTGATCTATCTTCAGGCACAGCCGGACACCTTGATCGAACGGGTGCGCAGGCGTGCCAAGGATTACGAGCGGCCGATCAGCGAGGAATACCTGGCGCTGCTCGCGGACAGCTACAGCCGCTATTTCTATCACTACGACGGCAGTCCTATTTTGATCGTCAACTCCGAACGGCTGAATTTTGTCAGGAGCGACAAGGATCTGGATCTGTTGATCGAGCGGGTTGCCAGCATGCGCGGCGGACGTGAATTCTTCAATCTGGGTGAGTGAGCGCGCACGTCAAATGGCGATAATTCCCCCAATTAGAGAGTACGCTGCGCTCGCCCGCGCTGAATCCGGCGCCTCTGCGGACACCATGTATCGGCCGCGCAGTAAATATCCATGAGGAAGCAACCATGAGCCGCATCACCCTCAACCGCCTGCAGCGCATGCACGCCGAAGGCGCGAAGATCACGATGCTCACCTGCTACGACGCGAGCTTCGCGGCGCTGTTGGAGAACGCCGGCGTCGAAACACTGTTGATAGGAGATTCGCTGGGCATGGTGCTGCAGGGCCACGACTCGACGCTGCCGGTGAGCCTGGCCGACATCGCCTATCACACCGCGTGCGTGGCGCGCGGCGCTAAGGTCGGGTTCATCGTGGCCGACATGCCCTTTGGCAGTTACCAGGAATCCCCGCAACAGGCGTTCCGCAGCGCTGCGACGCTGATGGCGGCCGGGGCGCACATGGTCAAGACCGAGGGCGGCGCGCACATGGCAGCCAGCGTCGAGTTCCTCGCCACGCGCGGCATCCCGGTGCAGGCGCATATCGGCCTCACCCCGCAGTCGGTCAACAAATTTGGCGGCTACCGGGTGCAGGGGCGGGAAGAGGAAGCCGCGGAGCGCATGCTCGAGGAAGCCCATATCCTGCAGGAATCCGGCGCTGACATGCTGCTGCTCGAAGCGATTCCCGCGACGCTCGCGGCGCGCATCACCAAGGCGAGCAGCGTGCCCACCATCGGCATCGGCGCCGGCGCCGCATGCTCGGGACAGGTGCTGGTGCTGCACGACATGCTGGATATTTTTCCCGGCCGCAAGGCGCGCTTCGTGCGCAACTTCATGCATGGCGCCTCGAGCATCAGCGGCGCCATCGAGGCCTATGTGCGCGCCGTCAAGGACGGCAGCTTTCCCGCCCAGGAGCATTGCTTTTGAGCAGCATCGAAACTTTCGCCACCGCGACACAACTGCGGCAACGCCTCAACGCGGTGCGGCGGGCCGGCGGCCGCGTCGCGTTTGTGCCGACCATGGGCAACCTGCACCAAGGGCATCTGGCGCTTGCACGCGAAGCGCGCGGGCACGGCGATTGCGTCGTCGCGAGCATCTTCGTCAATCGGCTGCAATTCGCCCCGCACGAGGATTTCGACCGCTATCCGCGGACCTTCGAGGCGGATCGCAAGGGGCTGGAATCCTGCGGCGTGGAAATCCTGTATGCCCCGGACGAGACCGAACTCTATCCGGAACCACAAAGCTATTTTGTTCAGCCGCCGGCGGCCGAGGATCTGGAAGGCGCTCACCGTCCGGGATTCTTTCGCGGCGTGGCCACCGTAGTGCTCAAGCTGTTCAACCAGGTGCAGCCCGACGCCGCGCTGTTTGGCAAAAAGGACTACCAGCAACTCATGATCGTGCAAAACATGGCGCGCCAGCTGGCGTTGCCGGTGCGGATTGTCCGCGGGGAAACGGTGCGCGCCGCCGACGGG
>Ga0155956_1086_pt1 | contig 13305 bp, 13 predicted proteins | sample RifCSPlowO2_02_FD_107610 | JGI IMG/M metagenome (GOLD analysis project Ga0155956, IMG submission 107610) | Betaproteobacteria bacterium RIFCSPLOWO2_02_FULL_62_17 | reverse complement strand
GCCGTCACCTTTGTGATCGGCAATGCGCACAAGCTCAATGTCTCGCTGATGATGCCCGGCAACAGTATCGCCTCCACCCTGGCCAACGAATTCACCGAGGCGGTTGGGGAGATCTATACCTCAGCACTGATCGAACTCGGACTGCTGCTTTTTGTGATTACCTTCATCGTGCTGTCTTTGTCCAAGCTCCTGCTCATGAGCCTGGCCGGGCAGGAAGGCCTGAAAACCTGACCCCAATACGCCAATACAAGACCTGACCCCGACATGGACATCTATACCCGCAGGCTTCTGGTCAACCGCATCAATCTGTTCGTCTCCATGCTCGCCATGGCGTTCGGACTTTTCTGGCTGGGCTGGATTCTGTGGGTGCTGTTCCAGCACGGCACCACCGCCATTTCACTGACGCTTTTTACCGGCATGACGCCGCCGCCCGGCAGCGAAGGCGGGCTCGCCAATGCCATCGCCGGCAGCTTCATGATGGCCGCCATCGGCACACTGATCGGCACACCCATTGGCATCATGGCCGGCATTCACCTTGCCGAATACGGCAATAATGGCTGGCTGGCGCCGGCAACCCGCTTTGTCAGCGATATCCTTTTGTCGGCGCCTTCCATCATCATCGGCCTGTTCATTTACGCGGCGATCGTGGTGCGGGTCGGCCATTTCTCCGGCTGGGCGGGAACGCTTGCGCTGGCGCTGCTGGTCATCCCCGTGGTGACGCGCACCACCGAGAATATGCTGCGCCTGGTTCCGGACACCCTGCGCGAAGCCGCCGCCGCCCTGGGCGCGCCGCACTGGAAGATCATCACCATGGTCACCGTGCGGGCCGCCAGGGCGGGCATCATCACCGGCATTCTTCTGGCGGTGGCACGGGTCAGCGGCGAAACCGCGCCGCTGCTGTTTACCTCGCTGAACAACCAATTCTGGTCCTTGAACATGAATGCTCCCATGGCCAACCTGCCGGTGGTGATCTTCCAGTTCGCGATGAGTCCTTACGAAAACTGGCAGCAACTGGCCTGGGCAGGCGCGCTGCTGATCACCCTGGGCGTGCTGCTGCTGAATATCCTGGCGCGCGTCTTCTTCCGCAACACCACGCCGCTGCACTAGAGCGCTGCGCCGTGCCGCGCAGAACCAAGCACCCAATGAGAGACTGACCGATGAGCGCGGCATTGCAGACCCCATCACATCCGACGACGCGGACCAAGATCAAGGTCAATGATCTCAATTTCTATTACGGCGCCTTTCATGCGTTGAAGCACATCAACCTGGAGATCCCGGAAGGCAAGGTCACCGCCTTCATCGGCCCCTCGGGTTGCGGCAAATCGACCCTGCTGCGCACCTTTAACCGCATCTATGCGCTGTACCCGCGCCAGGAAGCGCGCGGCGAAGTCCTCATCGACGGCGAGAATATCCTCGCCCCGTCGCAGGACGTTAACCGCCTGCGCGCCAAGGTCGGCATGGTGTTCCAGAAACCCACCCCTTTCCCGATGTCGATTTACGACAACATCGCGTTCGGCGTGAAGCTGTATGAGTCCTTGAGCGCCAGAGCCATGGAGGAGCGCGTCGAATGGGCGTTGCGCAAGGCGGCGCTGTGGGACGAGGTCAAGGACAAGCTGCGCCAGAGCGGCATGAGCCTCTCCGGCGGCCAGCAACAGCGCCTTTGCATCGCCCGCGGTATCGCCGTGAAACCGGGAGTGCTGCTGCTCGACGAACCGGCCTCGGCGCTGGACCCGATTTCCACCGCGCGCATCGAGGAGCTGATACACGAGCTGAAAAACGACTACACCATCGTTGTCGTCACGCATAACATGCAGCAGGCGGCGCGGGTGTCGGATTTCACCGCCTACATGTACCTGGGAGAGCTGATGGAATTCGGCGTGACCGACGAGATATTCATCAAACCCAAGAGAAAAGAGACCGAAGACTACATTACCGGCCGGTTCGGCTGAGCGGAGCATCCAATGGGCAGTGATCATCTTTCCAAGCAGTTCGACAACGACCTTGAAGCGCTGCGCTCGCAGGTGCTGCAGATGGGCGGGCTGGTGGAGGCGCAGGTGCGCGGCGCCATCCAGGCCTTCTCCAACGGCGACCTTGCCCTTGCGGACCAGATCGTCGCGGCCGAAGTCAGGGTCAATGCATTCGAGGTCCAGATCGACACCGATTGCAGCCACATCATCGTCAGACGCCAGCCGGCCGCGACCGATCTGCGCCTCATCATGGCGATCACCAAGACGGTGACCGACCTCGAACGCATCGGCGACGAAGCGCACAAGGTGGCGCGCATGGCGCGGCAGATCCACGAACGCGGCGTGGTGGAGGTGGGGCGCTTCGCCAATATCCGCCACACCGGCGATGCCGCGGTCAATATGCTGCGCCAGGCGCTGGACGCATTCGCGCGCCTGGACGTGGAAGATGCCGGGCGCATCATTGCCGAGGATCGCGCCATCGACTTCGAGTTCAAGTCGGTGATCCGCCAGCTCATCACCTATATGATGGAGGATCCCAGAACCATCTCGACGGCGCTGGAGATCATCTGGATCGCCAAGGCCATCGAACGCATCGGCGACCATGCCAAGAACATCTGCGAGCAGGTGATCTACATCGTCATGGGAACGGACATCCGCCACACCAAGCCTGAAAAGGATGAGGACGGAAAACTGCTGCAGAAAAACTGATAGCCGGCGCCAAACCATCGCGGCCTAAGAAAAACGGAAACGGAGACAACCGAAAAATGAGCGGTGCGATTCTGGTGGTCGAGGACGAAGCGGCGATTCAGGAACTGATCGCGGTGAATCTGGAGCATGCGGGCCACCGCGTGCTGCGCGCCGCCAGCGTGCCGCAGGCCGAGGAGCACGTGCGCGCCGCGCTGCCTGATCTGGTGCTGCTCGACTGGATGCTGCCAGGCACCTCCGGGGTCGCCTACGCGCGCCAGTTGCGCGCCGCCGAGCGCACCCGCGATATCCCGATCATCATGCTGACCGCGCGCGCGGCCGAGCAGGAAAAGATTCTCGCTCTGGAAAGCGGCGCGGACGACTACGTGACCAAGCCGTTCTCGCCGCGCGAGTTGATCGCCCGCATCAAGGCGGTGCTGCGCCGCCGCGCGCCGCAACTCACCGACGACGCGGTGGAGGTTGCCGGCCTGCGCCTGGACCCCACGGCGCACCGCGTCACTGGCAATGGGCACCCCCTGGAAATGGGGCCCACCGAATTCCGGCTGCTGCACTGGTTTATCACCCACCCTGAGCGCGTGTATTCACGCTCGCAGTTGCTCGACCAGGTCTGGGGCGACCACGTCTTTGTGGAGGAGCGCACGGTGGACGTGCACATACGGCGACTGCGCCAGGCGCTGGAAGCCACCGGCCACGACAAGCTCCTCGTTACAGTACGCGGCACCGGTTACCGTTTCTGCCGCGAACTGCCCTGAAAATTACTGAATCTGCCGCGAGCTAACCTGAAAAAATCACCGTCATTGCGGCGAACGCCGCAATCCATACGGCGACAGAAACCCTGGACCCCGGCGTTCGCCGTGGTGACGGCATTTTGGCGTGCGATAATTTCCCGATGAGATTCACGGCGTTCTATTCATGAACGGCCTGGTTCCGCGGACCGTCGCAATGCTCCTCGGCATGGCGCTCATCGCCGCGGGCGCCGGCGTCATGCTCGGGGCCCACTGGGGCTGGGGGCTGTTCTGCTCAGGCGTCCTGGCGTTGCTTGTGTATCACCTGCGCCACCTCGCCATGCTCGGCCGTTGGGTCTCGGGCCCGTCCACCGAAACGGTTCCGGAAAGTTCGGGGATCTGGGATGACGTATTTTCCAAGCTCTACCGCAGACAGCGCGGGGAGATCCGGCAACGCCGCCGCTTCGCGCGCCTGTTGGCACGCTCGCAGCAAGCGGGGCGCGCGCTGCCCTACGGCGTCACCATACTCGATGCGGAACGGCAGATTGTCTGGTGCAACGATTCGGCCGAGGCGCATTTTTCCATCAGCATGGAAGGCGATGTCGGCCAAGCCGTCACCAACCTGGTGCGCCAGCCCGAGTTTGCCGCCTACATCAATCGCGGCGATTATGCCGAGCCGCTGGAGCTGACCACGGCACGCAAGGAGGAATTGATCCTATCGATCCAGATGGTGCCCTATGTCGAGTCGCACCATCTGCTGCTTTCGCGCGACGTGACGCAGGCCCACAAACTGGGCATCGTGCGCCGCGATTTTGTCGCCAATGTCTCGCATGAACTGCGCACGCCCCTGACGGTGCTTATCGGTTTCCTGGAAACCGTGCGTGATCTGAAACTCGACGCCACCCGTTCTCGCGACTACCTGAACCTGATGGCCGAGCAGGGCCGCAGGATGCAACGCATCATCGAAGACCTGCTGACGCTGTCCGCGCTGGAATCGGCGCCGCAGCCGCCCGGAGGCGAGCGCATCGACATGGCGGCATTGCTCGCGCAGGTCAGGAACGAAGCCGAAGCGCTGTCCGCGGGACGCCATACGATCAGCTTCGAGGCGGAGGCGGGCGTCGATCTCGCCGGCAATGCCGGTGAAATCGCCAGCGCCTTCAGCAATCTGGCCAATAATGCGGTGCGCTACACGCCGGCGGGCGGCAGCATCCGCATTCAATGGCGCGCGGTCGGCGAAGGCGCGGAATTCAGCGTCGCGGACAATGGCATTGGCATCGACGCCGAGCACCTGCCGCGCCTGACCGAGCGCTTCTACCGGGTGGACCGCAGCCGCTCCCGCGAGACCGGCGGCACCGGCCTGGGACTGGCGATCGCGAAACACGCGCTGGCACGCCACCAGGCGACGCTCGCGATAGCAAGCGAACCCGGCAAGGGCAGCCGCTTCAGCGTGCGCTTCCCCAAGAGCCGTGTGCGGGCAGCACAGCCGCACAGCGTCGCCGTGGACATCACCAGCGCGGGCGCCACCTTCGCTCAAGACCTGACCCCAATACATCAATACAAGACCTGACCCCGATGCGTCTCGAGCAGAATGCTCTCGGGCTGCTGCATGCGGTGGTGATGGGCGTGGCAGGCACGGCGCCATCGTTCAGCATTGCCGCGAGCGCATCCATCCTGATCGCGGCAAGCGGCAGGTTTGCGCCGGCGATAGTGCTGTATTGCGGCCTGACCATGCTGGGTATCGCCCTGGCTTTCAGCCGTTTCAACCGCGATGATCCCAATGCCGGCGCGAGCTTCATCTGGGTCAGCCGCATCTTCGGCCCCACCATGGGATTTCTCGCCGGCTGGTCGGTGCTGGCGACCTCGGTGCTATTCATGGCCTCGGCGACCCTGCCCGCGGCCAGCGCCACGCTGCTGCTGATCGCACCGCGGTTCGAGCACGACCAGACCGTGCTCACGCTGGTCGCCCTGGCCTGGCTGCTGGCGGTATCCGCCGTGACCCTGCGCGGCACGGCGGTCACGGCGCGGATACAGAGCGCCATGATCATCCTGGAGTTTGCGGTGCTGGCGGTGATCGGCACGGCGTCACTGCTGCAGTTGGGGCCCGAGGCGGCACGGCAGTTCGACTGGACATCGTTTTCGCTTGCGGGGCTGGATACGGATGGCTTTGTCAGCGGCGCGGTCATCTCCCTGTTCCTCTTCTGGGGGTGGGACATTTCCCTCAATCTCGCCGAGGAGACGCGCAACGGCCAGCGTGCCTCGGGCCTGGGCGCGGTGCTGGCCATGCTGCTCCTTATCGTGATTTTCACCGCCTTTCACGCCGTGGCGCTGGTGGCGCTGGATGAGGCCCGCATCGCCGCAGCCGGCACCAATCTGATTTTTGTGGTCGCCGATACGCTGTTTCCGCGGCCCTGGAGCCTGCTGGCCATCGTGGTGGTGATGCTCTCCACGGTGGGCGCGCTGGCCACCACCACGCTGGGTTTCAGCCGCACCCTGTTCGCCAAATCACGCCACGGCGTCCTGCATCCGCGCTGGCAAGCTTTGCACCCGCGCTGGCATACGCCGCACCAGGCCACGCTGCTGTTCGCGGCGCTGGGCGCGGCATTGCTGCTCGCGTCGCTTGCCATCGACAACGTGGCCGAAGTCCTGAAAATCGCCGTCACCGCGGTCGGCCTGCAAGCGGCCTTCTACTACAGCCTCACCGGTTACGCCTGCGCCTGGGCGCATCGCAAGGCTTCGCACGGGTCCCTGCTGGAACTGCTGCTCACGGTGATCTGGCCGGCGGCCAGCGCCACCGCCCTGTTGGCGGCCGCAGTGCTGCTCGCGCGCGATTTCGACGCGCTCACCACAGGGATCGGCATCGGCACGATACTCGCCGGCCTGGTGCCGATGCTGTGGCAGCGGCACAAGGCACCGGCCCGTCAATAATCGGGCAATTGCTATTCCGGCTTGATGTTGAAGCGCTTGACCATCTGCCCGAAAGCCTGATGCTCGCTCTTTATCATCGCGGCAAACGCCTGGGGCGTGCCCACATTGGCCTCGGTCGCCAAGGCTTCGAGGAACTCAGCGAATTTAGGATCGCGAAACACGCGCACAATTTCGCTGTTGAGTCGTGTCACGATCGCATCCGGCGTGCCGGCGGGCACGACCATTCCCCACCATGGCACCGGCGCTTCGCCCATCCCCAGCTCTTTGAGTGTCGGCACGTTGGGAAAAATCCTCAGACGCTTGGAGGCGCTGATGGCAAACAGCTTGGCTTTGCCGGTTTTGACCAGTTCGATGCCCACATAGACGCCCTGCGTCGTGACATCGACCTCTCCCGCGACAATCGCGTTCATGATGGGCGGCCCGCCCTTGTAGGGAATGCCGGTGAAACTGGTTCTCCATAGTTCGCCGACCCATATCCGGGTCAGATCGGTATTGGTCCGCGGGCCCAGCGTCGCCCAGTTGAGCGTGCCGGGCTTGGCCACCGCCAGGGCGCGAAGCTCGCCGATGGAGTTCGCGGCCAGCGTGGCTTTGCCGAACCAACCGCTGACAATGTAATAGAGGCTGGTGACCGGACGGAAATCCTTGAACGGGTCGTAGGGAAGTTTGGCGAAAATATGCGGATTAAGCGCAAGCGGATCGACGCTCAGCGCGCAAATCGTATGGCCATCGGGCACGGCCCGCGCGCAAAGTTCCGCCCCCGCCATCTGATTGCTGCCGGGATGGTAATCGACCACGAAGGCCTGGCCCATGCGCGGCTGCATGGCTTCGAACGCCTTGCGCAGCACCACATCCACGCCCGTTCCCGCCGTCTGCGGCAGGATCAGACGAATCGGCCTGCTGGGATAGCCCGGTTGCGCCGCGGGTTGCGCCAGGACGGGCACGGCCGCCGCGAGACCCAGCACTAAGGCAAAAAGGCTGGAACGAAACCGCGAAGTTTGAATGGTCATACCGCCCCCTATTGGAAATGAGTCTCAGGCATGCTATGTATAAACTGACCAGCTTGTTTGACAATGATCAAACGACAATGCCTGAAGAACCAGGCGCCGCGGCCGCACAACGACGATAATTAGCCATGGCGCAATCGACGAAACAGCCGCCGCAATGATAAACCGCAACAAGGAGAATTAAGTGGCATTCCGTTCTCAGACCAGCCAGATTTCCCACCTGACACTGCGCCCGCTCTCGCCGCAGGACCTGGATGCGGCGGTCGGGATCGACGCCCAGATCACCGGCCGTTCGCGCCGCGCCTACTTCGATCACCGCATGCACGCCGCGCTGCGCGCACCCGCGCTGCATACCCAGTTTGCCGCCGAAGAGGGCGGAAAGCTGGTGGGCTACGTGCTCGCGCGGCGGCTCGAGGGCGAATTCGGCCGCGCCGACCCGGCGCTGCGCCTCGAGGTGATCGGCGTGCTCCCGGGAGAACAGGGGCATGGCATCGGCGATGCGCTGCTGGGCGCGCTCGAGGCCGCGGCGCGCGAGCACGGTATCCTGGAGCTGCGCACCCAGGCCGCCTGGAACAACCACGACATGCTGCGCTTCCTCGACCATGCGGGCTTTCGCCTCGGGCGCAGCGAAGTCATCGACTGCGCCATCCACGCCGGGCGCCTGGGCAACTTCGACGCGGAAAAAGTGCTCGCGCCCGAGCCGCATCGCCTGAGCGCCGAAATCGACCACAGCGCGCCGGCGGCCAACGACTTCGAGGCGCTGGCGCGCGACCGCGCCGACGTGCGCACGCTGGGGCGAGCCGACCTGGATGACATCGCCCGCATCGACCGGCGCCTCACCGGCCGCGACCGCGGTGCCTATATCGCGCGCAGCGTCGACGAGGCCCTGCTCGATTCGGCCATCCGCGTTTCGCTGTGCGCGCACATCGACGGCGGCGTTGCCGGCTACGTCATGGCCAAGGTGGACTTCGGCGACTTCGGGCGCACCGAACCGGTGGCGGTGATCGACACCATCGGCGTCGATCCGGGTTTCACCGGCGCGGGCATCGGCACGGCGCTGCTGTCGCAACTGTTCGTCAACCTGGAGGCGCTCCACGTCGAGCGTGTCGAGTCGGTGGTTGCGCGCGAGAACTTCGCTCTGCTCGGATTCTTCTACCGCGCCGGCTTCGGCCCGAGCCCGCGCCTGGGCTTCGTCAAGCGCCTGGAGCAGCGCTGATCAGTTATGGTGGGGATGAGCCGCGACGTGGTGGGTCGCAGCGGCGGCTTGCAGTTCGTGCAGCGGCCGTCCCGGTACCTTGTGGCCCACCCATTGCGGCAGCAGCGAACCGATCACCATCCCGAGTATGGAAACGCCAAAGCCGATCAATTGCGGCGGCACCGGGCTCTTGTCGCCGATCAGCACTTCGATCATGACCCAGGACACCAGGCCGCCGAGGGTGGCACACAGCGCGCCCTGCGTTGTCGCGCGCTTCCAGAAGGCGCCGAAGGCCAGCGGCACGAATGCGCCGGCGAGGGTGATCTTGTAGGCGTTCTCGACCATCTTGAAAATCGAGGACTCCGAGTTAAGAGCGAAGGCAAGCACCATGGCCGCGAAGACGGCCAGGCAGACGCGCATCGTGCGCAGAAACACCTGGTCGCCCATCTGCGGGAAGAAGCCCTTGACAATGTTTTCGGCGAAGGTCACCGAGGGCGCCAGCAGGGTCGCCGACGAACAGCTCATGATGGCGGAAAGCACCGCGCCGAAGAAAAACACCTGCGCGGCGAGCGGCGTGTGCTGCAGCACCAGCGTCGGCAGGACCAGTTGCGAATCCTTGGCGAGCAGTTCGGTGAATAGCGTCGGATCGATCAGCGTCGCCGCGTAGGCGATGAACATGGGCACGAAGGTGAAACAGAAGTAGATCGAGGCGCCGAGGATGGAGCCGCCCAGCGCGATGTTCGAACTTTTCGCCGAGGTAATGCGCTGGAACACGTCCTGCTGCGGGATGGAGCCCAGCATCATGGTGATGCCGGTACCGACGAAGGTCAGCCATAGCCAGGGATCGGGCGCCGGAAAAAATTCGAGCCTGCCCGCCGCGCCGGCGTGGCTGATCACCGCCGCGACGCCGCCGGTCTTGTCGCTGACGAGGGAAGCGATATAGAGCAGGCCGCCCATCGACACCGCCATCTGCGCGAAATCGAGGATGGCGACCGAAAACATGCCGCCGAAAATGGTGTAGGTCAGCACGATCGCCGTGCCGAGAATCATCCCCGCCGTCTGGCTGACGCCGCCGTCGGTGACGACAAAGAAAATCAGCCCGAGCGCCTTGATCTGCGCCGCGACCCAGCCGAGATAGGAGGCGACAATGCACAGCGTGGTGATGATCTCGACCGTGCGGTTGTAACGGATGCGGTAGAAATCCCCGAGGGTGATGATGTTGAGCCGGTACAGATAGCGCGAGAAAAAGATGCCGGCCAGGATCAGGCACAGCGACGAGCCGAACGGGTCGGCGACGATTCCGGTCAAGCCGTCCTTGACGAAGGTTGCCGGTATGCCGAACACCGCCTCGGCGCCGAACCAGGTGGCAAACACCGTGGCGGTAACCACCGGCAGCGGCAGCGAACGGCCGGCGACCGCGAAATCCTTGGCGTTATGAACGCGCGTCGCGGCGTACAGGCCGATGCCGACCGAAACCATCAGGTAGAGAATGACGAACCAGACCAGCATGCCGCGTTCCCTTCCAGGCCAGGCAGGTGCCTCGTATCCATGCCGCAAAATAGCAGCGCGATGCCGGGACTATCGCGTGCAGGCATGCCATTATACAAATTGCGCAATTCGCCAAAGACAAGAAAGGAAACCACACCGTGCAAGCAAGCAAGCAACTGCGCGAAAAGCTCGCCGACGCCTGCCGGCTGCTGTACATGGAAGGCCTGATGGACCATGGCGGCCTGATCGGCGCGCGCATCCCGGAGACCGGCAACCTGCTGCTGATCCCGCGCGAGATGCGCGGCACGCAGGGCCGCCATCCCGGCCTCATGGAAGGCGATGATTTCGTCGTCGTCGACCCGCAGGGCAGGCGAATCGAGGGCAGCAACAACCCGCCCAGCGAGACACCGATCTTCACCGGCGTGTTCAAGGCGCGGCCCGAGGTCATGGCGGTGTTTCACCTGCACCTTGCCTACGCCACGCTGTTCAGCACGGTGGGCAAGCCGCTAATGGCGATCGGCGTCACCGGCGCGCCCTTTGGCGCGGCGGTGCCGGTGGATCAGGATCCGACTTTGATCCAGCGCCCCGAGCAGGGCGAGGCGTTGGCGCGCACGCTCGGACCCAACCAGGCCATGATCCTGCGCGGCCACGGTGCGGTGATCGTCGGCGCGAGCATCGAAGAGGCTTTTGTCGCATCGGTGATGCTCGAGGACAACGCGCTGCGCCTGTTTCGCGCCAGCCAGATCGGCACGCCGCAGGCGCTGCAGGGCGCGCAACTGGCCGAGGCGAAAAGCCAGATCTGGCATCCCAAGGTGATTGCCAAGATGTGGACTTTCTACAATATGAAGGGCGAGGAACTCGGAGTCTTGAAGCGTCAGCAGCGGAGTTAGCCATTGGCTGAATTCGGCATTCTGAATCCCGAGAAAGCGCTAATCTGGCGCATCGTGCACCGGGACAATGTACCGTGGATTCTCGACAACGGGGTTCACTGCCGTAACTCCACCGTGCGAGACCCGGGCTACGTAGATATTGGGAACGCAGAATTGATTGACAAACGAGCGCACCGGTCGGTCCCCATCGGTCCAGGCGGAACGCTTTCCGATTACATTCCGTTTTATTTCACGCCGTTCTCGCCAATGATGTACAACATCAGGACCGGCTATGCGGGCATCCGCAAGCGCGAGAATGAAGAGATCGTGATTCTGGTTTCCAGCCTGCGTAACGTACATGCACTGGGGTTGCCGGTTATCTTTACTGACCGGCACGCATACCCCCAGTTGGCGCGCTACTTCGATGACCTGGACCACCTTCGCGAAATTGACTGGCCCTTGCTTCAGCACCGCGATTTCAAGCGTGACGCTGACGATCCCGAGAAGGTTGAGCGCTACCAAGCGGAGGCGCTGGTACATCGGCATTTGCCAGTCGAAGCACTGCATGGGGTGGTTTGCTACAACGCTGCGATTAGGAGCAAAATCGAGGCCGATGTCGCTGCCAGGGGCCTGAAAGTTGACGTTCGCGCACTTCCACACTGGTACTTCTGATGATCACTTACACGCAAGGTAACCTGCTCGAAGCCAAAGCCGAAGCTTTGGTGAACACCGTCAACACAGTGGGCGTCATGGGCAAAGGTATCGCCCTGATGTTCAAGGAGCGCTTCACGGACAACTACCGGCGCTACGCGGCCGCGTGCAAGGCCGGCGAGGTGCGCACCGGCAAAATGTTCGTCACAGAGGTCCGCGAGCTGGATGGCCCTCGCTGGGTGGTGAATTTTCCTACCAAAAAACATTGGAAACCACCTTCCCGAATGGAGTGGATCGTGGAAGGGCTGCAGGATTTGCGCCATTTTCTAATCGAGTACAAGGTCAAATCCGTCGCCCTGCCGCCACTAGGCGCGGGAAATGGCGGACTCGATTGGGCCGAGGTGCGTAATGAAATTGACCTTGCCCTCTCAGACCTCAAAGACGTGGAGATCATGGTCTTTGAGCCAACGCAGAAATATCAGAATGTGGCCAAACGCAGCGGAGTGCAAAAATTGACCCCCGCCCGCGCCCTGATTGCCGAACTGGTGCGCCGTTATTGGGTGCTGGGCATGGAATGCAGCCTGCTTGAAGTTCAGAAACTGGCGTGGTTTCTGGAACGCATGATTGAGCGCATGGCGCCCGACAACCCGCTCAAGCTGGACTTCGAGGCGAACCGCTATGGCCCTTACGCGGACAAGCTGCGCCACCTGCTGAACGGCCTGGACGGCAGTTACCTGCATTGCGACAAGCGCATCGGAGACGCCGGCCCGCTGGACGTGATCTGGTTTGACGATGCCAAGAAGGATTTTCTGTTGGCTTATCTGAACACCACCGAGGCCAAACCCTATGCGAAGGCGCTGGAACATACCGCGTCGTTGATTGACGGGTTCGAGTCGCCCTTTGGGATGGAATTGTTAGCCTCGGTGGATTGGTTGCTGCAACGCGCCAAGTGCGAGCCCACGGTCGCGGGCATCCGCAGCGGACTCGCACAGTGGCCGGCCGGAGACGGGGCTGCCGCACGCAAGCTCAAATTATTCGATGACCGCGCCATCAACATCGCGCTTGCCCGTCTGACCGGAGAAGCCCGCCAACCGATGGCGGCTTGACCGCTGCCGTGTCGGAATACAGCGAGGTCGAACAGCCATTTCTACTGCAACTCGCTGAACCGGTCTGGACCACTATCGACCAGGGCACCGGCATTCCGCAAGACCCGAAATCCAGCCTGCGCGCGAATTTCCGTCAGTGGCTGTTGCCCGCAGTGTTCAACGATGCCATCCAAACCATCAACCGCAAGGTGTTGCCGGACTATCTGGAGCTTAAGGAATGGTTGCGTCAGCGTGGGCCTGCGCTGGATTTGTAGGATTAATAATATGCGCTTAAATTTCAAACATTTTTTCTATTGTCTCTAGTATTGGCGAGCTTTAACGGTAAATTATCATTTAAGTTTTAGGATCTATTAGGCACTAATAGATGTTGCGCACCCTGGAACGCCAAAGCGGCCGCCTGGCCGAGCGGCTCGCCTTCGTCGGCGTACTCGGCGTGCTGGCGATTGCGCTGATGATCGTTACCGACGTGCTGCTGCGCTGGCTGTTCAGCGCGCCGATCCGCGGCATGAACGAGGTTGTAGAGATCATGCTGGCGGTGGCGATCGCCGCGGTGTTTCCCGCCGGTGTCTGCCGGCGGGTGCATCTTTCCATCGACCTGCTGGCGCTCAGCTTGCCGCATTGCGTCGCCGATTGGCTGGTGGTGCTTGGCGACGCGGTGTTGCTCGCGCTG
>Ga0155956_1076_pt1 | contig 13311 bp, 7 predicted proteins | sample RifCSPlowO2_02_FD_107610 | JGI IMG/M metagenome (GOLD analysis project Ga0155956, IMG submission 107610) | Betaproteobacteria bacterium RIFCSPLOWO2_02_FULL_62_17 | reverse complement strand
GGCACAGGTTCATGATCCCGTCCATCATCGCCACTTCGACATACTGGCCCTCGCCGGTGCGGTCGCGCTGGCGCAGCGCCGCGAGCAGGCCGATCGCGAGGTGCAGGCCCGTGCCGCTGTCACCGATCTGCGCACCGGTGACGAACGGCGGACCCTCGGGCACGCCGGTCGTGCTCATCGCGCCGCCCATCGCCTGCGCGACGTTCTCGTAGGCTTTGAACTGGGCGTACGGGCCGGAGGAACCGAAGCCCTTGATCGAGCCCATGACGATGCGCGGATTGATTTCGCGGATCTTCTCCCACGGGAAGCCGAAACGGTCGAGCACGCCGGGCCCGAAATTCTCCATCACGATGTCGCACAGCTTGAGCAGGTCCACGAACACCTGCTTGCCCTCGGCGCTTTTCATGTTGACCGTGATCGAGCGCTTGTTGCAGTTGAGCATCGTGAAATACAGGCTGTCGGCGTTCGGCACGTCGCGCAGCTGGCCCCGCGTCGCGTCGCCCTGGGGGTTCTCGAACTTGATCACATCGGCTCCCATCCACGCGAGCAGCTGCGAGCAGGTCGGGCCGGCCTGCACGTGCGTCATGTCGAGGATGCGGACTCCCTTGAGTGCTTCCATTTCGGTCTCCAAAAAACTCTTTGCTTTACCCTCTCTCGGGGAAGTTACGAGGGGGCGTAGCCCTCTTGTTCGTTACACTTTTATGGCTTTTCCTCTAATTCGGGGAAGTTACGAGGGGGCGTAGCCCTCTTGTTCGTTACTCACTTTATTTCTTTTTAGCGCTTGGATTCAGGCTCGTGATGCGACCGCTTTCGGTGCCGGCGGTCTCATCGATGACGGCATTGATGAGCGTGGGCTTCTTCGAGCGGAGGGCTTCTTCCATGGCCTTTCTCAACTCGGCCGGGGTCGTGGCGTGCACGCCCACGCCGCCGAAGGCCTCCATCATTTTGTCATAGCGCGCCCCCTTGACGAACACCGTGGGTGCCGCATCGGGGCCGCCGGTCGGATTGACGTCGGTGCCGCCGTAGACGCCGTTGTTGTTCAAGACCACCACGCAGACCGGCAGGTTATAGCGGCACAGGGTCTCGACTTCCATGCCGGAGAAACCGAAGGCGCTGTCGCCCTCAATCGCGATCACCGGCTCACCGCTCACTATCGCGGCCGCGACGGAAAAGCCCATGCCGATACCCATGATGCCCCAGGTGCCGACATCCAGCCTCTTTCGCGGCTTGACCATGTCGACGATGCTGCGGGTGAAATCCAGCGCATTGGCGCCTTCATTGACGAGTATCGCGTCCGGGTTGGCCTTGATGATGTCGCGCACCACGGCGAGCGCGCTGTGAAAATTCATCGGCACCGGATTCCTGGCCAGTGTCTCGGCCATCTTGGCGACGTTCTTGTTCTTGCGCTCGGCAATCGCACCCGTCCACTCGGCCGGCGGCTTGGCCCAGTTGCTGCCCGCAGTGGATTCAATCGCGGCGAGCAGCGCGGACACGCAGGAGCCGATGTCGCCAACCAGCGGCGCGTCGATGCGCACGTTGCTGTCCGCCTCCTGGGGCGAGATGTCGATCTGGATGAACTTCTGGCCGCCCCAGTCCTTGTGGGTCTTGCCGCCCCAGGTCTTGCCCTTGCCGTGCGAGAGCAGCCAGTTCAGCCGGGCGCCGATCAGCATCACCACGTCCGCCCCGGGCAGCACGAAGGAGCGTGCGGCGGAAGCGCACAGCTCGTGGGTGTCGGGCAGCAGGCCCTTGGCCATCGACATCGGCAGGTAGGGTATGCCGGTCTTCTCGATGAGAGCGCGGATCCCGGCATCGGCCTGTGCATACGCGGCGCCCTTGCCCAGCACGATCAGCGGCCTCTTTGCACCCTTGAGCAGATCGACGGCGCGCATGACGGCGTCGGCCCCCGGGATCTGCTGCGGCGCCGGATCGACAACCTTGATGAGGGACTTCCTGCCGGTCTCGGCATCCATGGTCTGGGCGAACAGCTTCGCCGGCAGGTCCAGGTACACGCCTCCCGGGCGGCCGGAGAGCGCGGCGCGGATGGCGCGGGCGATGCCCACGCCGATGTCCTCGGCATGGAGCACGCGGAAGGCGGCTTTGCACAGCGGCTTGGCGATCGCCAGCTGGTCCATCTCCTCGTAGTCACCCTGCTGCAGATCGACGATTTCCCGCTCGCTGGAGCCGCTGATAAGGATCATCGGGAAGCAGTTGGTGGTGGCATTGGTCAGAGCGGTCAGGCCGTTGAGGAAACCGGGGGCAGACACCGTCAGGCAGATGCCGGGCTTTTGGGTCAGGAAGCCGGCGACGGCGGCGGCGTTGCCGGCATTCTGCTCATGGCGGAACGAAATCACGCGCATGCCTTCGGCCTGTGCCTTGCGGGCAAAGTCGGTGATCGGGATCCCGGGCAGACCGAAGATCGTGTCGATGCCGTTGAGTTTGAGGGCATCGATGACCAGGTGAAAGCCGTCCGTCACTTCTCGGCTCACTTCGTGTCTCACTTCTTGTGAATCCGCATTGACGACAATCTGGCCGCCGCTGTTGAGTTTGGCCTCGACCGACGCTTGCGGTTCGACGCTGCCCATGGAAACCTCCTTTGACTATTGACAGTCGGATGACGTAATTCCGTCCTGTTTCGGATATCTGACGGCAAGTTTAGCGGATCAACGCGCGAGCCGGCGCCTGAGCAGCGACAGCAAAGGCCAGAACAGCAATATCAGCCCCAGTCCCGTGAGCGATCCCACCAGGACGTTGGAAAAGAAAATCGACATTTCCCCCTGGGACAAAAGCATGGACTGCCGGAAGGAAGCTTCCGCGCGGTCACCCAGGACCAGCGCCAGCACCAGCGGCGCGAGCGGATAGTCGAGCTTGCGGAAAATATATCCGATGACACCGAAGATCACCATCAGATAGACGTCCAGCATCGAGCTATGGACCGTATACGCGCCGATCGCGCACACCACCATGATTATCGGCGCGATGATGGCGAACGGGATGCGCAGGATTGCGGCAAACAGCGGTACCGTCGTCAGCACCACGATCAATCCCACCACGTTGCCCAGGTACATGCTGGCGATCAGCCCCCACACGAAATCCGGCTTTTCGACAAACAATAGCGGGCCGGGCTGCAGACCCCAGATCAACAGACCGCCCAATAGCACCGCGGCCGTCGGCGAGCCCGGCACGCCAAGCGTCAGCATTGGCAGCAGCGCCGCGGTTCCCGCCGCATGCGCCGCCGTTTCGGGCGCGACCACCCCCTCGACCACACCGGTACCAAATTTTCCCCGGTCGGGGGACAAACGCATGGCCACACCGTAGCTCATGAACGACGCGGGCGTGGCGCCACCGGGCACGATGCCCATGAAGCAGCCGATCGCGGCACTGCGAATCGAGGTAGCCCAGTAGCGCGGCAGCTCCTTCCAGGTATCGAGCACCACGCGCGTATCGAGCCTGGCGCGCACCCCTTTGAACTCCAGCCCTTCCTCCAGCGTCAGCAGAATCTCGCCGATGCCGAACAGGCCGATCACCGCGATGAGAAAATCAAATCCCTGCAATATGGAGGTAAAACCGAAGGTCAGGCGCAACTGGCCGGTGACCGTATCCAGGCCCACGGCGGCCAGGGCAAATCCGAGCATCATCGAAGCAATGGTCTTCATCGCGTTGCCGCTGCTGGTCCCCACGAACGCGCAAAAGGTGAGGAAATACACCGCGAAAAACTCGGCCGGGCCGAACTCCAGCGCGAAGCTGGCGATCACCGGGGACAGAAAGGTAATCAGGACGACGGCCACGAAAGCGCCCACGAACGAAGAGGTAAAAGCCGCGGTCAGCGCCGCGCCGGCGCGACCCTTTTGCGCCAGCGGGTAGCCGTCGAATGTTGTCGCCACCGACCAGGGCTCGCCCGGAATGTTGAAAAGTATCGAGGTCGTCGCGCCACCGAACAAGGCCCCCCAGTAAATACAGGAGAGCATGATGATGGCCGAGGTCGGCGGCATGGTGAAGGTCAGAGGCAACAGAATCGCCACCCCGTTGGCGCCGCCCAATCCCGGCAACACGCCGATCAGCACCCCGAGAACGATGCCGATGAACATCAGCATCAGATTGAATGGGGTCAATGCGATGGCGAAACCATGCATCAATGCGTTGATTTCAGCCATGCGATGCGTTCACTAAGCGAGGCCGAGCAGGTTTTCGACCGGCCCTTTGGGCAAGGGCACCCGGAACCAGATCTCGAACATCAGGTAGGTGCAGACAATTACGGCCCCCGAAACCGCGGCGGAACGCGTCCAGGAATATTTGCCCAGCCAAATCATGAAAAAGCCGATATACAAGATGGATGACAGGTAAAAACCGATCCATCCGATCAACACCACGTACACTATGGTTGGCACCAACATCGCGAGAATGAGTTTTAACGCGCCCCTGCCGACAAAACTTTTCTGCGCCACCGTCTTGCCCAAAAAATTTTTCGCCAGGTTCCACAGACTCGACAGGCACAGCAGCAAGCCGATATAGAAAGGAAAGTAACCGGCCTGCGGACCGTCCTCTGCCCAGCGAATGCCCACGCGCACCGAGTCAACCATCACCAGCACGCCGAGCAGAAACATCACCACGGCGGTGATCCACTCCAGCGTTCCACGCTTCGCCGCGGAACGGTCTTTGTCAGCTTCCAAAATACCCCCTCCTGAAACACCCACGAGCGGCCTTGGGACGCATACCTATCGCTGCCGCCTGTGCATTGCTCCAGGCGGCGCGACTTTATGGGATTTTGATTCACCGCCCCGCGAGCAGGGCGGCGCTTGTCGTTACTTACCGCCCGGCGCGAGGAACCCAGCCTCCTTCATCAGCCGCAGATGGCGCAGTTCTTCCTTGGCCACCCAGGCCTGATAAGCGTCGCCGGTCATGAACGTCTGGTTGAACGCACCCTGCGCCATGAACTCCTTCCATTCCGGCGTTGCCCGCACCTTATTGAAGAGATCAATATAGAACGTAATCGCCGACGGCGGAGCGCCGGGCACGGTAAACACCCCGCGCAACATCAGGTAATCCATATCCACTCCCGCCTCCTTGCAGGTGGGGATATCGTTCCACGATTGCTTGTCGGTCACCTTGTTTTTGTAAACCAGGCGCTCATTGTCGAAAACGCACAGTGGGCGCAGTTTGCCGCTGCGCCAGTGGGCGACCGCCTCGATAGGGTTGTTTACGGTGGAATCGACGTGCTTGCCCACCAGCTGCACCGCCACCTCGCCGCCTCCCTTAAAGGGCACATAGGTGAACTTGATGCTGCCCTGCTTTTCCAGCGCGACGGTGATGATCTGGTCTTCCTGGCGCGCTCCGGTGCCGGCCATCTTGAATTTGCCCGGTCCCGCCTTCTTGGCCGCCTCGATGTATTCCTTGGCGTTGCGGTAGGGCGACTCGGCATTGACCCAAAGCACGAACTGGTCGAGCGCCAACATTGCCACCGGCGTCAAGTCGCGCCAATTAAAAGGCACGCCGGTCGCGAGCGGAGTCGTAAACAGATTCGACAACGTAATGATGATCTTGTGCGGATCGCCCTTCGCGTTCTTGACGTCCAGAAAGCCTTCAGCGCCGGCGCCGCCGCCTTTGTTGATCACCACCATGTTGCCGGCCATCAACTTGTGCTTCTTGATGATGGCATCGGCCAGCCGCGCCATCTGGTCCGCACCGCCGCCGGTTCCGGCGGGCACGATGAACTCCACCGTTTTCGTCGGCTTCCACGATTGACCGATTGCGAGGTCAGCCAACCCACAGAACAACAGCACTGCTGATGCAGCGCATGACAGGCCGCGACTGATACCAGTCAAGGTTTTCATTTGTCCCTCCTCTCGTTTTACATCATTAGGAAAAATAAGCATCCTCCGACGCCCCCAATCCGCACCATTCGACACCCAGTACAGCGCTCCCCATGCCCCGTCGGTCCACTGGTAAACACCTATTCCCACCCACGTCAGTCCCAATCGTCCTACGGAATACAGGTTTTCGCAAGCTTTCAAGCGATCCTGCAGGGCCTCAGAACAGTCCCACCACCTTGCCCTGGGCATCCAGGTCAATCTTGTTCGCAGAGGGCACCTTGGGCAGACCCGGCATGGTCAGGATGTCGCCGCACACCATGACGACAAATTCGGCGCCGGCGGCCAGTCGAACTTCACGTACGTTAATGACGTGGTTCTCCGGTGCGCCGCGTAACTGCGCATCGGTCGAAAAGGAGTATTGAGTCTTCGCCACGCAAACCGGGTAATGACCGTAGCCGTCCTCCTGCAGTTTCTTGATCTGAGAGCGCACCTTGCTGTCGGCGGTGACTTCCGACGCCCGATAGACCTTGTTCGCGATTTTTCCGATCTTCTCCCACAGCGTGTCCTGATCCTCATAGACAAAGGCCGGCGTGGACTTTTGCTCGCACAGCTTGACCACCTCGTGAGCCAGGTCGGTGGCGCCCTTGCCGCCGTCGCCCCAATGCGTGGCCAGCACCACCGGAACGCCGTACTTGGCCATGCGCGAACGCAGCAAATCGATCTCGGCCTGCGTATCGCTGGTGAATTTATTTATCGAGACAATGCAGGGAACGCCGTAGACATTCTTGACGTTATCCACGTGGCGCTCGAGGTTGGGCAGCCCTTTCTCCAGCGCCGCGAGATTTTCCTGGGTGATGGTCTTCAGATCGGCGCCGCCGTGATACTTCAACGCGCGCACCGTCGCCACGATCACCGCCGTCGAGGGACGCAAGCCCGACTTGCGGCATTTGATGTCCATGAATTTCTCGGCGCCGAGGTCGGCGCCGAAACCGGCCTCGGTCACCACATAGTCGGCAAGCTTCATCGCCGACTGCGTCGCGATCACGGAATTGCAGCCGTGCGCGATATTGGCGAACGGCCCGCCATGAATAAACGCCGGGTTGTTCTCGACGGTCTGCACCAGATTGGGCGCGAGGGTGTCCTTGAGCAGCACCGTCATGGCGCCGTTGGCCTGCAGATCGACGGCCCGCACCGGTTTCTGGTCGCGCGTGTAGCCGACCACGATGTTGCCCAGGCGCTTCTTGAGGTCCTTGAGCGAGGTGGAAAGACAGAAGATCGCCATGACCTCCGAGGCGACCACGATGTCGAATCCGTCCTGCCGCGGATAGCCGTTGCCGGGCCCGCCCAGCGACACGACGATATCGCGCAAGGCCCGGTCATTCATGTCGAGCACCCGCTTCCAGGCGATGCGGCGCACATCGATGCCCAGTTCATTGCCATGATGGATATGGTTGTCGAGCAAGGCGGAGAGCAGGTTGTTTGCCAGGCCGATGGCATTGAAATCGCCGGTGAAGTGCAGGTTGATGTCCTCCATCGGCACCACCTGCGCATAGCCGCCGCCCGCGGCCCCCCCTTTCATCCCGAACACCGGCCCCAGCGAAGGCTCGCGCAGGCAGATCATGGCGCGCTTGCCGATGTGGTTCAGGGCATCGCCCAGACCAACGGTGGTGGTGGTCTTGCCCTCGCCCGCGGGCGTGGGTGTCATCGCCGTCACCAGGATCAGCTTGGCATTGGGCCGCTGCTTCAGGCTGTCCAGATAAGCGAGCGACACTTTTGCCTTGTAATGCCCGTAGGGCTCCAGATGCTCGTCGGCAATGCCGAGTTTCTCCAGCGCCACCTTGGAAATACGCTGCATTTTCGCGGCCTGGGCAATTTCAATATCGGACGCCATAAGTTCCCCTAGGGTGATTTGTCGTTAAGAAATTTCATAACTTTATTTAAAATCAATAAAGTACCGACGTACGTTTTCACGTATTTCAAATCCTGCATTTAGTATAAAACTGAGATCAGGCCTGCGCCGCGGCCCGGCTCGCCTGGCCGCCGCCAAAGCTGGTCTGCCGCGGCACCTCGCCGCCGCGGGTCACGCGCACCGCGCAATACTTGAATTCGGGAATCTTCCCGACCGGGTCGAGCTTCGGATTGGTGAGCTTGTTGGCCGCCGCCTCGTAAAAGCAGAAGGGCACGAAAATCGCGCCCGCCGGCGTGCCTTCGTCGGCGCGCGCATACAGCGAGATGGCGCCGCGCCGCGATTGCACGGTAAGCACCTCGCCCGGCCTCACCCGCAGGCGCGCCAGTTCCAGCGGATGCAGCGAGGCCACCGGTTCGGGCTCCAGGTCGTCGAGCACGCTGGCGCGGCGGGTGATCGCGCCGGTGTGCCAGTGCTCCAGTTGCCGCCCGGTGATGAGCACCATCGGATACTCGTCGTCAGGGCGCTCGTCGGCCGAAATCAGGTCCGCCGGCACGAACTTGCCGCGTCCGGTCGCGGTCGGGAAATGCGTTTTGAACACCACCGGCTCGCCCGGATCGCCTTCCTTTTCGCACGGATAGGTCACCGAGGATTCGCGCTCCAGCCGCTCCCAGGTAATGCCGGCGATCGAATCCATGCACAGGCGCATTTCGTTGAAAACATCCCGGGGATGCGAATAATTCCAATCCAGGCCAAGGCGGCGCGCGATATCCTGGATGAGCCAGAAATCCTCGCGCGCCTCGCCCGGCGCGTCCAGCGCCTTGCGCCCGAGCTGCACCATGCGGTCGGTGTTGGTCACGGTGCCCACCTTCTCCGGCCAGGCAGTGGCCGGCAGCACCACATCGGCGAGGTACGCGGTCTCGGTCAGGAAAATGTCCTGCACCACCAGGTGGTCGAGCGCGGCAATCGCTTCGCGCGCATGCTCGAGATCGGGATCGGACATCGCCGGATTCTCGCCCATGATGTACATGCCGCGAATCTCGCGCTTCTGCGCCGCGTGCATGATTTCCACCACCGTCAGGCCGGGATGGGGGTCAAGCTCCCGCCCCCAAAGCTTCTCGAAGCGCAGCTTCGCTTCAGGGTTGTTGACGCGCTGGTAATCCGGATAAAACATCGGCACCAGTCCCGAGTCGGACGCGCCCTGCACGTTGTTCTGTCCGCGCAAGGGATGCAGTCCGCAACCCGGCCGCCCGATCTGCCCGGTCATGAGCGCCAGCGCGATCAGGCAGCGCGCGTTGTCGGTGCCGTGCACGTGCTGCGAAATGCCCATGCCCCACAGGATCATGGAGCCCTTCGAGGTCGCGTACAAGCGCGCCACTTCGCGGATGGTTGCCGCCGGAATGCCGCAGATGGGCGCCATCACTTCGGGGCTGAATTTCTTGACGTTTTCGCGCAGCGCCTCGTATCCCGAGGTGCGGTCGGCGATGAACGCTTCATTGACCAGACCTTCCTCCACAATCGTGAACATCAGCGCGTTGAGCAGGGCCACGTCGGTATCGGCGTTGAACTGCAGCACATGCGTCGCATAGCGCGCGAGCTCGGTGCGGCGCGGATCGGCGACGATCAGCTTGGTGCCTTTCTTGACCGCGTTCTTGATCCAGGTCGCCGCCACCGGATGGTTGACCGTGGGATTCGCGCCGATCATAAATACCACCTCGGCATTGACGACATCGCCGACCTGGTTGGACACGGCGCCCGAGTTGACGCCTTCCATCAGCGCCGCAACCGACGAGGCATGGCACAGGCGCGTGCAGTGATCGACATTGTTCGAGCCAAAGCCGGTGCGCACCAGTTTCTGAAACAGGTAGGCCTCTTCATTGGTGCCCTTGGCCGAACCGAACCCCGCCAGCGCCTTGTTGCCGTGACGGTCGCGGATATCACGCAGACCCTTGGCGGCGAAATCCAGCGCCTCTTCCCAACTCGCCTCGCGGAAGGCGTCCCGCCAGTTGTCCGGATCGACGGAAAAATCCTTGTGCTTGGGAACACCGGCCTTGCGGATCAGCGGTTTGGTCAGGCGCTGGCGGTGATTGACATAATCGAAGCCGTAACGCCCCTTGACGCACAAGCGCCCGTGGTTGGCGGGACCGTCGCGCCCCTGCACGAAGATGATCCGTTCCTTTTTAATATGGTAGGTGAGCTGGCAGCCGACACCGCAATAGGGACAGACCGAATCGACGGTCCGATCTGCGGTAAGTTGACCGGCGATCTCCGCGGGCGCGCCGGCGCGGGCGCCGATCTGCGCGGGTACCTTGTGGGAAAGCGCGCCGGTGGGACAGGCCTGCACGCATTCGCCGCAGGCCACGCAGCTCGATGCGCCCATGTCATCGTCAAAATCAAACACGATCTTCGATTCGCCGCCGCGAAACGCGTAGCCGATCACATCGTTGACCTGCTCCTCGCGGCAGGCGCGCACGCAGCGCGTGCACTGGATGCAGGCATCGAGGTTGACCGCGATGGCCGGATGCGACACGTCGGGCGCCGGCTGTTTGCGCGCTTCGAAACGCGGCAAACCGATATTGAGCTTGTGCGCCCACTGGTCCAGCTCGGAATTCAGCGCATGCGGCGCCTGCGGCATGTCCGCGAGCAGCAGTTCCAGCACCATTTTCTGCGAACCCACGGCGCGCGGGCTGTCGGTGGTGACTTCCATGCCCTGCTGCGGGCGGCGCCAGCAGGCTGGGGAGAGCGCCCTTTCACCCTTGACTTCGACCACGCAGGCGCGGCAATTGCCGTCGGGCCGCATGCCTTCCTTGTAACAAAGATGCGGAATTTCGATGCCGTGATGCTTGGCGGTCTGCAGGATGGTTTCATCGGGGCGGCCGACCACGGACTTGCCGTTCAGCTTGAACTCCACCGGCAGCGCCGCCGCTTTGCTCATTGCTGTCATGTCAGTCCTCTATTCAACCGATCTCTTGCGGGAAAAACTTGATCACCGACAACAGCGGGTTCGGCGCCGCCTGGCCCAGACCGCAGATCGAGGCATCCGCCATGGCCTGGGAGAGCTCGCGCAGCAGCGGCTGATTCCATTTCACCGCGCCCATCAGACCAAGTGCCTTGATCGTTCCCACCCGGCACGGTGTGCACTGGCCGCAGGATTCCTCGGAGAAAAACTTCACCATGCTGCGCGCCGCGGTGCTCGCCTTGTCGCGGTCGGATAACACAATGACCGCCGCCGATCCGATGAAGCAACCGTGCGCGTTGAGGGTATCGAAATCCAGCGGCAGATCGCCCATCGAGGCGGGCAGAATGCCCCCGGATGCGCCGCCCGGCAGGTAGGCATAGAACACATGCCCGGGCAGCATGCCGCCGCAGTATTCGTCGATCAGCTCGCGCACCGTGATGCCGGCAGGCGCCAGATGCACGCCGGGTTTTCGCACCCGGCCGCTCACCGAAAACGAGCGCAGGCCACGGCGGCCATGGCGGCCGTGCGAGGTAAACCAGGCCGCGCCTTTTTCCACGATCTCGCGCACCCAATAAACGGACTCCATGTTTTGCTCGAGCGTCGGGTAACCGAACAGTCCCCGCTGCGCCACAAACGGCGGGCGCAAGCGCGGCATGCCGCGCTTGCCCTCGATGGATTCGATCATCGCCGACTCTTCGCCGCAGATGTAGGCCCCGGCCCCGCGGCGCAGATGAATCGGCGGCAGGGCACAGGGTTTGGCGCGCTGCAACCTCGCCAGCTCGCGCGCAAGCAATGCCCGGCACCCGGCGTACTCGTCGCGCAGGTAGATGTAGATCTCCCCGACGCCCGACGCCCAGGCCGCCACCAGCATGCCCTCGAGGAAGCGATGCGGATCGCGCTCCAGATACCAGCGGTCCTTGAAGGTGCCGGGCTCGCCCTCGTCGATGTTCACGGCCATGACGCGCGGTTCGGCCTCGGCGGCGACGCTGCGCCACTTGCGCCCCACCGGAAAACCCGCGCCGCCCAGGCCGCGCAGCGCGGAGTCCTCCATGATTTTGGTGAGCTCCTCGCGGGTGCGCCTGCCGGCGAGGCAATCGGCTATCAATTGGTAGCCGCCTTTTCGGCGGTAGGCGGCGAAATCTATGTATTTGGCTTCCGGACATTCTGTGGACGCAGCATGCACGGCAGCCGCGACCGCTTCGGTGCTGGCGCCACACACAGGATTCCTACCGACCACCGCCACCGGCGCAGTTTCGCAACGCCCGACGCAGGGCGCGGGAATCACGCGCACCTGGTCTCCCAGTGTGGCGCGCAGCCTCTCGATCAGCGCATGTGCACCGGCCAGCTCGCAGGACAGCGATTCGCAAACGCGAACGGTGAGCGCGGGCGGCGCGGCATCGTTTTCCTTCACCACGTCGAAATGGTGATAGAAAGTGGCCACTTCGTAGATTTCCGCCGTCGACAAGCGCAGCTCGGCGGCGAGCGCCACCAGATGCCTTGCCGCAAGGTGCCCGAACTTGTCCTGGATCAGGTGCAGAAACTCAATCAGCAGATCGCGCCGGCGCGGCGAGTTGCCGAGCAGCGCACGGATCTCCTCCAGGGCGCGCGGCTCGGTGATGCGGCCTTTTGGCGACGAACGAACCTTTGCCTTGCGCCGCTCCGTGCCGGCCGATGAACCGCTTTGCTTCATGAGACTCGCCCTGGTGTGTGTAATCTTGACAGGGACTACCGGCATCCCGTTACGTGAACCTACTGGTATTATCGCGTAACTCCGACCGCGGCAGTTTACGCGAGGGTCCTGCGTTTGGCTACCGCACCTCTATCCCAACTCGCCAATCGCGCCCACGATTGTCCCAGCAATGCCATAAGCCCGACCAGGCGCAGAGCCCCAGCTTATCTCGGCCAGCCGGTCACGCTGGATACCAGCGACGGCACGCCGACCGTCGAGATTCATTACCTCAATGAGTGACTGAGTCTGCTCGGTCGATGGCTGACTTAACGCATCAATGAGCGTGACAACTCTCGGGTCTCGGACCGATGCTCTATTAGACAAATTCTCAATATCAATATAACAATTGACCGAAAAGGCACGCCAGATGGTCACTTCTATTTTGCAATTTACACAATTTTCAGACAATCACGAAGGAATTGAAGCCGTCCTGAATGACTCGAAAGGTTCATGGAGGTATTGTGATTTCCGATGAACAGGCATAACGTATTGATCCATTGAACAGAGAATCGCCAAAGATATGAAATCGAGTCCGGATTGGTTGACAAATTCGAGAGTCAACTAAATTTTTCAACCAAGTCAAGTTAGCCGTGAGAATCTGACCGTGCCAGCGGAATTCAACCCCATTTGGCCAACTCTCGTTGGCGCGGCTATCGGATTTGCCTCTGCAGTCTTTGCGGAGCCATTACGACGTTGGTTCTATCGGCCGACCCTTGAGCTTTCCTTTGGCGATAGTTCAGAGTACAAGGCGCGGACTCCAGAACAGGCAACGCTAATAGATCCACAAAGGTCCGCGGTACCAATCTATAGCACCCACGAAGCGGAGTACGTTCGCATCAAGGTGACCAACACCTCTTCGTCTGTGGCAAAAAGCTGCCGCGCGTACCTTGTAGGGGTAGAAAAAAAGAAT
>Ga0155956_1298_pt1 | contig 13345 bp, 14 predicted proteins | sample RifCSPlowO2_02_FD_107610 | JGI IMG/M metagenome (GOLD analysis project Ga0155956, IMG submission 107610) | Betaproteobacteria bacterium RIFCSPLOWO2_02_FULL_62_17 | reverse complement strand
TTAAAAAATCAGGGCACCCGCGCCTGCGGCATGCGCGAAAGAATCGTGGCGGAATACTCGGCAAGGTAATTCGAGCCGGGATTGCGCTGAAAGAACCGGGGGCGCGGCAACATGGCCGCGAGGCGCGCCGCCTGCGCGGGGGTGAGCCGCGAGGCCTGCACGCCAAAATAATGCCGCGCGGCCGCTTCGGCGCCGAACACGCCTTCGCCCCATTCCACCACGTTCATGTAGATCTCGAAGATGCGCCGCTTGTCCATTGCGATCTCGAGCATGGCCGTGATGAGCGCCTCCTGACCCTTGCGCAGCCAAGTGCGCTCACCGGACAGAAACAGGTTCTTGGCCAGTTGCTGGCTGATGGTCGATCCACCGGCGACCACCGCGCCCTTTTTCTGGTTCTTGTCCAGGGCGCGCTGAATGCCGTCCCAGTCGAAGCCCTCATGATCCATGAACTTCGCATCCTCGGCGACGATGATGGCGCGCTTCAGATGCACCGAAATGTTCCGGTATTCGACCCAGTTGTGCGCGAGCCTTGCCTTGGGATTCTTGTCGCGCTGCGCCTCGAGCCGCAATTCCATGAAGCGGCTGCTGGCGGGATTGTTCACGGTCCAGTACAGGATATGCGCGAAGTACCACATTTGCACAGCGAGGAAGACGGCAATGATCGCCAACAGGAGACACGCAAACCAGCGTCCCATACGGGCGAATGCCACTTTCATCAGCACGCGCGGCGCAAGGCCTCGAGCACCGTCCCGGTCGCGGGCCGCACTCCTCGCCACACGAAGAAAGACTCGGCGGCCTGCTCCACCAGCATGCCCAGACCGTCGGCAACCTGCGCCCCTTGCGCGCGCGCCAGCGCCATGAAAGGCGTGTCGTGCTTCGCGTACATCATGTCGTAGGCCAGCGCTGCTGCTGCGTAAAGCCCCCCTGGCAATGGCGGGGCTTCGCCCGCAAGGCTCGCCGCGGTGGCGTTGATGACAATATCGAATTGCCGGCCCGACAACGCGGCGAACGATAGCGCCGCGAGCGCACCCGCGGCGGCGCTGGCGAAATGCACGGCAAGCTCGGCGGCGCGCATTTCGGTGCGGTTGGCGATGACCAGTGAGGCCGGGTTTTGATCCAGCAGCGGCCCCAGCGCGCCGCGTGCCGCGCCTCCGGCGCCCACCAGCAGCACGCGCCGTCCGGCGACGGCGATGCCCAGGTTCTGCGTCAGGTCGCGCACCAGGCCGATGCCGTCGGTGTTGTCACCGTAAATCCGGCCGGGATCGAATCGCAGGGTGTTGACCGCCCCTGCGGTGCGTGCCCGATCCGACAATGCATCGGAGAGACGGAACGCCTCTTCTTTGAACGGGACGGTGATGCTGGCACCGCGCCCGTCCGCGCCGCGGAAAGACTCCACCGCCGCGGCAAAGCCCTGCAGCGGCGCGAGCAGTCGCAGATATTCGATATCCTGCGCGGTGGCGCGCGCGAACGCGGCGTGAATATCGGGCGAGCGGCTGTGCGCCACCGGATTACCGATGACGGCGTAACGGTCGGTCACGAATCAATCCGCGAACACGCGGTCGCCTTGCGCGAAATTCCAGGTGCGGGTGATCACCAGAATATCGGTGTCGCGCCGGATGTTGTCGGGAAACCTGGCGTATGGCGCGCTCATTTTTACGATTTTTTCGGCCGCCTGATCGAGGATGGGTTGTCCCGAGGAACGTTCCACATCCAGCCTGTTCAAGGTGCCGTCGGCATTGATGGCCACCGACAGACGCAGGCTTCCATAGATGCGCCCGCGCGCGCCGTCGGGATAGTTCAGCGTGCCGATGCGCTCGATCTTCAGGCGCCAGTCCTCGACGTACTGGGCGAATCGGAATTCGGTGGCGCGGGCACCGATGAAGGTTTTTTTCGGCCGCTGGTTGTACTCGTCGATCTGACGCGATACCTGCGCTTCGAGTGAACGTACCAGGGCAAGCGAAGTGTCGCGCAGATCCGCGCCGCGCGCCTCGCGTTGCGGTTCCACCGGCGTGCGCGCGGCGACCGAGGGCGCGGCAGCCGCTTGCGGCGCCACCTGAGTGAGCAGTTGCCGTTGCTGGGCTTCGAGCTCCTGTACCCGGCGCTGCGCGTCGCGCACGTCGTCCCCGGGCCGGTTGTCCGAAAGCGTAGGCAATGGCGAACGTGCGCGGCGCCGTTCGTCGGTGTTGCCCCCGCCATCGAGATTCGCCTGTGCAAGGACTTGCGCCTGGGTCGGGCGAGATCGCGATTTCGAGTTAACGATCACCACTTCCATCGGCGCCATGGCCGCGAGTCGTTTGCCGTCGGGGAGTTGAAAGTGAATTGACAACACCACCCCATGCAGGAGTACCGAGACCGCAATGGCGAAGGCCAGGATGCGCGACTGGCGATCGAGCCCCAGCCATGCCAAGGTTACGGATTCTGGCCAGGCTCGGAACATGGCAAGTTGTCGTGATACTGAATTCATAAGACCAAAAAGTCTTTTAATTCATGTAACTTTAATGTAATTTTAAGATAATACATCAACTAATTTCGGATTTCGATTCAAGCGCTCGCCAGCGTCGCTCGATGCCGGCACTGCACTTCCGCTTCGATGAGATCGATCTGCGCCACCTCAAGTTCCACGCGGGTTCCTGCCGGCAGTTCCGGCATGGAGGGTACCCGCATAACCAGCGGCAGACGCTCGAGGCGCACCAGATTGTCGCGCAGCACTTCCCCGCCGGCAATGCTGATACCTTCTTGCTGCAGCCAGCGAAGACACCAATAGCGCTCCATGCGCCATTGGAAATCGGCGTAATGGGAATAGGTGGCATCAAAGTCATGCACCGCGGCAAGCAGAGTGTCGGCGTTTTGCTGGAAGGGTGCGGGCTTGCCGCCCAATAGGGCCAGCAACTGCCATTGGTTGACGAGATCCACATAACGCCGCAAGGGCGAGGTCATCCAGGCGTAATGGCTGATCCCCAGCCCCTGGTGCGCGCCGGGAGCGGTGGTCATGCGCACTTTGCCCGAGTTCTGCACCCGGTAAATGCCGGCAATCCCGTTGTCTGCAAGCACCCGTCCCCAGGTGGCATTGGCGTGAATCATCAATTCCGCGACCAGCTTGTCTATTGGGGTCCCGCGCGTGCGTTCGCTGATGATGATGCGCTCCTCGCCCTCGGCGCTGCGCAGCACGTCAAAATTGTAGTCGCTGCGGTCCCCGGCTGCCGAGGCCTTGCCGCGCGCGCCCTCGCGTGCCTGGCCCAAGCGCCACAGAAAATGCAACTCGGCGGCAAAGGGCACATCCTGCGGCACTTCGCCGGCGGGGAAGGCGTTATCGAGCACCTGGGTCTGGCTGTGGCGCAGGTTGGCGGCAATCGGAACGCTCTCCACCACCGTGTGCTCGCGCTCAATGGCGAAATCGTCCTCGCGAACATCCAGATAAAGCGATACCGCCGGGCAGGATCGGCCCTCGCCCAGCGTGAAGCGTTCAATCAGGTTCGCCGGCAGCATGGTGATCTTGGCGCCCGGCATATAGACCGTGGATAAGCGTTCGCGCGCGACCCGGTCCAGCGCCGAACCGGGCGCGAACCCCAGCGCCGGCGCTGCAATATGGATGCCCACGCGCAACCGGCCCGGTTCGATGCGGGTCACCGAGAAAGCATCGTCGATTTCAGTGGTGGCCTCGTCGTCCACGCTGAATGCCGCGACCGCGGCAAGCGGCAGTTCGCCGATACTGTCGATGGTCAAGCCCTGCGGGAAAGCCGTGCCCCGGGGGAAGCATTCAAACAGGAATCCGTTCAGATGGTAGTCGTGGCTGGAAGGCAACACGCCGGCGCGCGCAAATAATTTGGCGGGGGACATCCCGGCCAATTCGCAGGCCTTCTCCAATGCCTTGGTTTCGGGCTTGTTCCTGTCCGGCTTGTAGAGCAACTCGGCCATCAGCGGCTGCAGGGCCGGCGGAAACCGGCCGGCGGCGAGCTCGGCGGCCCAGCTGTCGATAGCCAGCTGCTGCAGCCGTTTTTTTTCCAGTGAGGCGAGCGCTGCCTTGAGCGTCTCCGGCGGCGCGGCCTTGTAGCGTCCCTTGCCCTTGCGATAAAAATACACTGGTGCCGCATGCAGTTTGACCAGGATCCCCGCGGCTTCTACGGCGCTGGGAGAGTGGCCGCAGTATTCCCGCGCAAGCGACTCAAATCCGAACTCAGGCTCGCCGCAGCATTCCCACAGGAAATCGGTGTCGACCCCGTCAGCCATCGCCTCGGCCTGCTTGATCAATTCGGCCGGCGCGGGTTCGGCGAAGCGCAACAGCACTGTATTGGCTTTTATCTTGCTGCGTTTTCCGTGCGGAGCCTCGATCTGCAATGAGGCATCATTGTCGGCGAGTATCGTGCCGACCTTGAAGGCGCCGCTTTCCTCGTAGAGAACATGCATGGGGGGCAATCGGGAAAGGCGTGCGGAACAAAGGATGCCGGGTGCTGGTGGTCTTGATTTCCCACTTCCGCACTGTCGGCATGTGAGGCCGGATTATAACCTCGCACACACGGGGGTTCGACGCGCTGCTTCCAGCAGCCGGCGCGAGATTTATGCCACGGCGGTCTCATCTACGTGCCGTGGATGCCGGCGAATTCCAGCATCGCGGCAATGTGCCGGGGAAAACTTTGCAGGGAGTGGTCGCCGCCCTCGATCACCACCTGGCGCGCGCCCGCGTAGAAATTTAGCGCCTGGCGATAGTCGAGGACCTCATCGCCGGTTTCCACCAGCAGTAGAAAATTTTCCGGCGTAACCCGCGCCACGCGCAGCGCCTCCCACTCTTGCAGGTGCGTTTCGGTAAGCTGGTATTTTTCGCCGGTGTAGAGATTGCTCTGCGGTCCGAGGTAGGCGCGCAGGCCGATATGCGGGTCGATCGCCGGGTTGATCAGCACGGCGCGGGCGTTGTGCTTTTCGGCAAGGTGGGTGGCATAGAAACCGCCCAATGAAGAGCCGAGAAAGCAAACCTCGCTGCCCGGCCTTCCAGCCATCGCCGTCTCCGCCATGGCAATGGCCTCGGCGGGCCGGTGCGGCAGCGAAGGGCAGGCGTAACGATGCGACATTCCGCTCCGCGCCAGGTAATCGCCCATGAGGCGCGCCTTGGTCGACTGTGCGGAACTGTTGAAGCCGTGCAGATAGACCAGCATCAATGCTTGACCGCGAGCGCGTCGAGCAACTTTTCGTGAATGCCGCCAAAGGCGCCGTTGGACATGACCAGCACCTGATCGCCTGGCCGCGCTTCAGCGACGATCGCCGCAAGCAGGCGTTGCAGGTCATCGTGGCACTGCGCCTGCGCACCCAGTGGGGCCAGGGTCGCGGCCGCATCCCATCCCAATCCCTGCGTATAACAAAACACCTTGTCCGCAGCGCGCAGGCTGCGCGCCAGACGGTCCTTCATGATGCCCAGTTTCATGGTATTGGAGCGCGGTTCAAGCACCGCAAGGATGCGTCCCCCTGCGCTTCCCAGCCGGTTTCGAAGGCCCGCCAGCGTCGTTTCGATTGCGGTGGGGTGATGAGCGAAGTCGTCATAGACAGCGACACCCGCCACGGTTCCCCGCAACTCCATGCGCCTGCGCACATTCTGAAAGCGGCCCAAAGCCGCTATCGCTTGCGCCGGCTCGACGCCCGCGTGACGGGACGCGGCAATCGCAGCCAGCGCATTGCTACGGTTGTGTTCACCCATCAGGTCCCAGGTGACGGTGCCGAGCGATTCCCCTTTGAAAAACACAGCGAATGCGTCGCCAGCGCCAGCGCTGGACCAGTCTCCCCCCGCACCGAAGGATTCCGTTGGTGTCCAGCAGCCTCTATTGATCACTCGCGTGATCGCCTCATCGCCACGCGCCGCGATGACCCGGCCGGAATGTGGCAATATCCGCACGAAATGATGAAATTGTGTCTCGATCGCTGCAAGATCGGCGAAGATGTCAGCATGATCGAACTCAATATTGTTCAGAATCGCGGTTTTTGCCCGGTAATGCACAAATTTCGCACGCTTATCGAAAAAAGCGGTGTCGTACTCGTCCGCTTCGACCACAAAATGGACCGAGTCAGCCAGGCGCGCACTGACCGAAAAGTTCTGCGGGACACCGCCTATTAGAAAACTGGGATGCTTGCCGGCATCTTCCAGGATCCAGGCTAGCATGGAAGAAGTCGTTGTTTTTCCATGAGTTCCAGAGACTGCAAGCACCCACTTACTTTGCAGAATATTCTCCGCAAGCCATTGCGGTCCAGAGATATAGCGATCGCCGCGATCGAGGATCGCCTCCATCAATGGGGTGCCTCGAGCCACCACGTTGCCGATCACCCAGAGGTCCGGATCGAACTTGAGCTGATCGGCAGCAAAACCTTCGATCAATTCAATCCCCTGTTCGGCCAACTGAGTGTTCATTGGGGGATAGACATCGGTATCGCATCCGGTGACACGATGTCCGGCAGCCCGGGCGAGCAGCGCGATGCCGCCCATGAAAGTACCGCAGATGCCAAGTATATGTATATGCACGGAAGGAGACGCTGAGGGAAGCGGGACGGATGATTACGGCAACTTCGCGGTATTGCCGTCAAACTGCCGGCGATTTTATCCCAAAGGCAAATGACTGCTGCCCTGCGGTATGATCAATCGCACGCTTGAACAGCGCCATACCCATGTCCCGACAACAACAAATGCGCTTGCAGATAGCGGCCGCCGCGGCGCGCCTGATGGCCCAGGACGGCATTGACGATTTCGCGCTGGCCAAGCGCAAGGCCGCGCGCCAGCTGGGCGTTGGCGCTACCCAGGCGCTGCCTGGAAACGATGAGATCGAGGAACAACTGCGCGCCTATCAGGGCTTGTATCAGGCGCAAGAGCAGCGCGAGCGTTTGCGGGATTTGCGCATGCAGGCCGTAACCATGATGAAGGAAATCGGCGCCTATCGCCCCTACCTGACCGGCCAGGTCCTCAGTGGCATCGCCGGCCGCTACGGCGACATCGATCTGCAGGTATTCACCGACGATGCAAAATCGCTGGAACTGTTGTTCCTCAATAGCGGCATCGGCTACAGCGTCACCGAACAGCGCCGCTGGATCGGCGGCGAGGCACGCAGCATTACGGTTCTTAGCGTGGACTGGATGGGGACCCGGGCGAACATCTCCATCCTGGGCGCGAAACATGAACGGGCTGCTTTGAAAAACTCGGCATCCGGTCGTGTCATGGAGCGTGCCGCGCTGCCGGCGGTTGAGTTGCTGGTTGCCTCCGGTGAATAGAGCAAGACGCCGCGCCACGCTATTGATCGGTGGTGCCCTAGCGGCCACGGCGGCGGGGGTCGCGCTGCAGGCTTTACTGCGATACCAGAGTGACGATGCCGCCGTGATTGCGAACCTGTGGACATTGCCGTTGCAGGATCTTGAGGGCAAATCCCAGCCGCTCACCCGCTGGAAGGGCAAAATACTGGTGGTCAATTTTTGGGCAACCTGGTGTGAACCCTGCCGGGTGGAGGTTCCTGCGCTGGTCAGGACTCAAGACAAATATGTTGCTAATGGCGTTCAAATTGTAGGTATCTCCCTTGATTCTGCCTCTAAAGTACGAGAATTTGCCAAAGAATTCAAAGTTCAGTATCCGCTGGTCATCGGTAGCCTGGATTGCATAGAAATCACCCGAAAATTAGGCAACAAGGCTGCAGGGCTCCCTTATACTGTGGTGCTGGATGCCAACGGCGTAATCAAAGCGCGCCATTTGGGCGGCATTTCGGAGGCGCAACTGGATCAGGCGATTAGACCCTTGCTAAGCGATGCCAATCAAACCAACCCCTAAAATCGGCGATGCTGCAGTCAAAATCTTAGATCTTCGACGAAAATACTGAAATGGTCACCGCCAAAAAGTCTCTCAGCAACCCCCCTCTCGGCAATAAGCCTCCACAAGTGGCGGCGGCGACGCGGTCTACCCACAGGAAACCGGTATCCGTTCGCGACCTGAAGCGTCGCAAGGTCCTGCTCATCAACGGCCCTAACCTGAATCTCCTTGGATCGCGCGAACCGGGCATTTATGGTGCGAAGTCCCTGAAGGATATTGAGCGCCATCTGGCGCAGCAGGCGCGCGCCAGCGGCGCCGATTTTGCCTGTTTTCAAAGTAACCACGAGGGCATCCTGATTGACCGCGTTCAGGCGGCCGCAGGTGAGGGCGTTACCGACATCATCATCAATCCAGGCGCGCTGACCCATACCAGCGTCGGCTTGCGTGATGCCCTGGCCGCGGTGCGAATACCGTTCATTGAGGTGCATTTGTCGAATATCCACGCCCGCGAAGCGTTCCGGCGGCAATCCTATTTTTCCGATCTGGCCAGAGGCGTTATCTGTGGTCTTGGCAGCCGCGGCTACGAACTCGCCTTGCAGGCAATAGTGCAGGCCGGCTGACCTGGCAGAAAGCGCGCAACGGATGGATCTCAGAAAGCTGAAAAAACTGATCGAGCTGGTCCAGGAATCCGGGATTGCCGAGCTGGAGATCACCGAGGGCGAGGAAAAGGTCAAGATCGTCCTCGGCGGCCACGCATCCAGGGAAATCTCCTACGTCCTGCCATCCGCCGCGCCGTCGCCGCTTGCCGCCACGGCCCCTGCGCCATCCGCCGCCGCCCAGGACGCCGCCGCAGTGGAACAGGGGCATGTCGTCAAGGCGCCCATGGTCGGCACTTTCTATCGATCCGCCACGCCCGGCGGCAAGGCCTTCGTTGAAGTCGGCGATTCGGTGGAGAAAGGCCAGCCGATCGGCATCATCGAAGCCATGAAGCTGATGAATGAAATCGAAGCCGACAGCGCCGGCGTGGTCAAGGCCATCCTGATCGAAAACGGTCAGCCGGTCGAGTATGGCGAACCGCTGGTCGTGATCGGCTAGGGCAGTGCTGAACGAGGGGCCGCAGTTCAGCTGACTTAGCCCCCTGTATATCCCCAAAATTAGAGGAATCACCATGAGCCCTTTTCCTAAAATAAACAATTGCTCAGTGTTTCCCTGACGCTTTGTTCGAAAAAATCCTCATCGCCAATCGCGGCGAGATCGCTTTGCGCATTCAGCGCGCCTGCCGCGATCTGGGTATCCGGACCGTGGTGGTGCATTCGGAGGCGGACCGCGACGCCAACTACGTCCAGCTCGCCGACGAGTCGGTTTGCATCGGTCCCGCGGCATCCAGCGCCAGTTACCTGAACTTCGCGGCGATCATCAGTGCCGCCGAAGTCACCGACGCCGAGGCGATCCATCCCGGCTACGGATTTCTTTCTGAAAACGCCGATTTCGCTGAAAGCGTGGAAAAAAGCGGCTTCGTCTTCATCGGACCACGCCCTGAAACCATCCGCCTGATGGGCGACAAGGTCAGCGCCAAGCAGGCAATGACCAAGGCCGGCATAGCCTGCGTTCCGGGCTCCGAGGGGGCTTTGCCCGAGGATTCCGCGGAGACCGTCAAGATCGCGCGCAAAATCGGCTACCCGGTCATCATCAAGGCAGCGGGCGGCGGGGGAGGGCGGGGCATGCGCGTGGTGCACACCGAAGCCGCGCTGAAGAACGCGGTGCCACTGACCCGCTCGGAGGCGGGCGCCGCCTTCGGCAACCCGACGGTCTACATGGAAAAGTATCTCGAAAATCCGCGCCACATAGAAATCCAGGTGCTGAGCGACGAACACAGGAATGTCATTTACCTGGGCGAGCGTGATTGCTCCCTGCAGCGGCGCCACCAGAAGATCATGGAAGAAGCGCCCGCCCCCGATATCACGCCGCGGCTGCGCGCGCGCATCGGCGAGCGATGCGTGGAAGCGTGCAGAAAGATTTCCTACCGCGGCGCGGGAACTTTTGAGTTCCTCTACGAAGAGGGTGAGTTCTTTTTCATCGAAATGAATACCCGATTGCAGGTCGAACACCCGGTAACCGAGATGGTCACCGGCGTCGATATCGTGCAGGAACAGATCCGTGTCGCCGCGGGCGAGAAACTCAAGCACCGGCAGCGCGACATCGTGGTTCGCGGCCACGCCATCGAGTGCCGCATCAATGCCGAAGACCCTTTCAATTTCACGCCTTCGCCGGGAAGGATCACTTCCTACCATCCGCCCGGCGGCCCCGGAATCCGCGTGGATTCGCACGCCTATCACGGCTACATGGTGCCTCCCTACTATGACTCGATGATCGGCAAAGTCATCGCCTATGGAGACAACCGCGACCAGGCAATCCGCCGCATGCGCATCGCACTCTCCGAAATGGTGGTGGAGGGCATCAATACCAATCTGCCCCTGCACCGGGAATTGCTCGACGACACGAGCCTCATCCGCGGCGGCGTTTCGATCCATTACCTCGAACGCAAACTCGCCCAGCGCGCAGCCGAGCGCGAGGCGAATTCCTGATCGCTTGATGGCTTGGGCGTCGCTGGTGCTGGAACTCGACGCGGCCGAAGCCGACGCGCTTTCGGACAAGCTGCTGGAGCTGGGTGCGCTGTCGGTCACCACCGAAGACGCGGCCGCGGGCAGCGCCGATGAAAAGGCGATTTTCGACGAGCCCGGAGAGGGTGCCGCCAGCTGGCCGCGCCTCAGGATGCGCGTGCTGGCGGAGGACGCGGGCCAAGGGCGCCAACTGCTCGCGCGCGCCGGCGCGGCGCTGGATATGACGGGGCTCGCCGAGGCGGCCGTCGAAATCGTCGAAGATCTCGATTGGGTGCGCGTGACCCAGGGCCAATTCGAGCCGCAACGCATTTCGGATCGCCTCTGGATAGTGCCAAGCTGGCACCAGGCGCCGGACCCGAAGGCCATCAATATCAGGCTCGATCCCGGCCTTGCCTTCGGCACCGGCAGTCATCCCACCACCCGGCTGTGTCTGCAGTGGCTGGAGCAGTCTGTACAAGGCGGGGAAGCGGTCCTCGACTACGGCTGCGGTTCGGGTATATTGGCAATTGCGGCCCTGAAACTGGGCGCCGGACAGGCATTGGGCGTGGACGTCGACGCCAAGGCGCTTGAAGCGGCGCGCGCCAACTGTGCTGTCAATGCAGTGCGCTGTGAATTTGCCGATGCCGCGGCACCCATAACGATCAAGGCCGACCTCGTCGTGGCCAATATTCTTGCCAATCCGCTGAAATTGCTCGCGCCTGCCCTGGCCGGATATACGCGTCCGGGCGGGCGTCTAGCGCTTGCCGGCATCCTTGCGCATCAGGCCGGTGAATTAATCGGCATTTACCAGCCCTGGTTCGAACTCGATCCGCTGGCCGAAATGGACGGCTGGGTGCGCATTGCCGGAACCAGGCGCGCCATCCCATGATGACCACGGTCTGCACCTCCTGCAACACCGAGTTCCACGTCACCTGGGAGCAACTCAAGGTGCGCGCCGGAAGGGTGCGTTGCGGGCAGTGTCACACCGTTTTCAATGCCTTGGTTTCATTGAACCGTCATCGCGGCGAGACTGCGCGCACGCCCGACGAAATCGCACCCGCCGGGCAGCCGGTTCCCGATTCTGCGCACGCGGCACCCCACGCGCAGCCTGCCGCTGATTCCAGCCTCAGTTGGCCGCCACTCAACCTCGGGGAAGATTCACAGCCCCATCTCGCTTCACCGCTCCATGAAGCCGATCCCCAGCCGCTTTCTGCATCCGAGCAGAGGCCGGCGCTGGCACCAACGCCGCTAACAACCGCCGAACGCAAGGACCTCGAATCCGCGCAGGCAGCAGATTCAAGCAGTACCTCCCCGGTTTTCGAATTCGGCCCGAAACCAAGTGTGAAACGCGGCTGGTGGTGGATGCCCCTGGCGATGCTGCTGCTGTTGGTCCTTTTGGGTCAGACGCTGTTTTATTTCCGCGGCGCCATCGCGCTGCTGCTGCCTGAAGCAAAACCCTATATCAGCGAGCTTTGCCTGGAACTGGGCTGTGAAGTGCCCCTGCCGCGCCGGGTCGAACTGGTCAGTATCGAAACCTCCGACCTGCAAGCCGATCCCACCAACCCCGGTGTCATGGTGCTGTCGGCGACGTTGCGCAATCGCGCGGCATTCCCGCAAGCCTTTCCTGCCCTGGAACTGACGCTGACCAATGACCGCGATTTGCCGCTGGCCAGACGGGTGCTGCAGTCAAGCGACTATCTCACCGACAAAGCGGAGGCTTTTAAGGGATCGAGCGAAAAACAAATACGTTTGCCTGTCGAGGCGGGCGCTCTCAAGGCAAGCGGATACCGGCTTTATCTTTTCTATCCCTGAACCTATGGAAATACTGAACAGGAGCCTGCCCGCCCCATCCCCCACTTCAGGGGAAACTTGTTTCACTTCGAGGCGCATTGAGTCGGCAGTTCCCTATTGATTAAAGGCCTCGCCCCCGTCCACCAGTATCATTCGACCCTCCAGAATCCACAGCACAGGAAATATCAGCATGCGCACCTTGATTTGCGGCTCCATCGCCTTCGACAACATCATGGTCTTTCAAGGCCGCTTCAAGGAACACATCCTTCCGGATCAGATTCATATCCTGAACGTCTCATTTCTGGTTCCGCAACTGCGCCGTGAATTCGGCGGCTGCTCGGGCAATATCGCCTACAACCTGAAACTCCTGGGCGGCGAACCGGTCATCATGGCGACCGTGGGCGAGGATGCCGCGCCGTATTTGTCGCGCATGGAAAAACTCGGCATTGAGCGCACCCATGTGCGCGAAATCAAGGATTCGCTGACCGCGCAGGCATTCATCACCACCGATCTCGATGACAACCAGATCACCGCGTTTCACCCAGGCGCGATGAATTTTTCCAATCGGAACCGCATCGCCGACACCAAGGGCGTAACCCTGGCGATCGTGGCCCCCGACGGCCGTGACGGCATGCTCGAGCACGCGCGCGATCTTGCCAAAGCCGGAATTCCCTTTGTATTCGATCCGGGCCAGGGCCTGCCCATGTTCGACGGCAAGGATTTACTCGCTTTTGTGGAGCAAGCGGCCTATGTCGCGGTCAACGACTATGAAGGCAAGTTGCTCGAGGAAAAAACCGGGCAATCGCTGCAGGCGATCGCGGCCAAGGTCAGGGCTCTTTTCGTCACCCGGGGTGCCGAAGGTTCATCCATTTACATGGGGGGTCAACGTATCGACATCGCGTGCGTTAAGGCAAAAGAGATCCTGGATCCTACCGGCTGCGGCGATGCCTACCGCGCCGGCCTGCTCTATGGAATCGCCACGGGCCTGGACTGGCGCGCCACCGGCCAGCTTGCCTCGGTCATGGGTTCGCTGAAAATAGCCTCGCTTGGCGGCCAGAATCACGCGATCACGCGCGAGCAGATCGCCAAGGTGTACAAGGAAAGCTTTGGATCAAACCCCTGGTAAAGGAGACGCCATGCATCCCATCCGCCTCTTCTTAGTCGCGTCGTTTATTGCCGCTGCGCTCGC
>Ga0155956_1196_pt5 | contig 13399 bp, 9 predicted proteins | sample RifCSPlowO2_02_FD_107610 | JGI IMG/M metagenome (GOLD analysis project Ga0155956, IMG submission 107610) | Betaproteobacteria bacterium RIFCSPLOWO2_02_FULL_62_17 | reverse complement strand
TAGAAATCAAACCCCTCCTTGGTGCACTGGTGCGAGGTGCAGGGATTGAAATCCGGCAACGGCTCGTAGTAATGGCGCGGAACCGTGAGACCGTACGGCTGCGCGATGGCGGCAATCTGACTGTGCAGGCGCGGCAACCACTCCCAGTAGACCGGCACGCGCACGTCCACGAATTCCCGCCAGTACACCTCCTCGGGCTTCTTCGGCCAATTCATGACGCCGTGTTCCTTGAACCACGCAAGATCATGCTCCGGTCCGAAATTGTTCTTGAGATCCAGATCGCAGATCTCCTCCCAGCTGTAGCGCCGGTCCGCCGAAAGGCGATAGGGAGGCTGCAGTTTGAGCCCCGCGTTCAGCGCCGCGTTCATGTCGGACCCGAAACCCGCCCGCTCAGCGATCTCCAGGAGCACGTCGGCATGGTGGCGCTGCTCGCCCTCCGGGCCCAGCACCGGCTGGCGTATCGGCCAGCTCCATTCCCCCATACCGGCCGGATGATTGAAAATGAACGGAAAGTTGGAACGCGAATCGAGCGACTGGAGGTAGTCGCAGTCCGGCAGCACGATGTCGGCGAAATCCGAGGTCTCGTTGAGGAACAGATCGATGGAGACGATGAAACGGTAACGCGCCAGCGCGGCTGCGACTGTGTCCTTGTTGCCGATGCTCATCAGGAAATTGGCGCCAAAATTAAGCAGCACCTCCGGCCGGTAGGGCAATTCGAACTTCTGCCACAGGTCCTCCTGGTCCGAGGAAGTGAGGAACGGCGAAGTCCGCGCCATCACGAAAAGGTCGCGCAGCCCCAGATTTTGCGGTTTGCGTGGCTTGGGCAGCGGATAGGGAATATGGTGGTTCACCCAACTGCCGGTGACCATCAGGCCGTCCGGGCCGCTCGTCGGGACATAGGCCAGGCGGCCGGTTCCCGGATATCCGTTGCAAGCTGGATTGAAGCCGAGGCAGCCTCCCGGCAGGTCGGCGGCCCCCACCAGATGGTTCAATAGATCAATGGCGATATAGTTGTAGACGGAGTTCAAGTGACCCTGGGCGCCGCGGAAGGTAATGGCCGCCACCGGCCGATAGGGCAAGGTCACGCCGTCGATGACGATGGTGCTGCCAATGCGTGCTTCCCGCGCGAATTCACTGACGAGCCGGCGCACGTTGGCCGCGGGCACCGTACTGATGGCCTCGCTCCATTCTGGCGTGAACTTCTTCAGGTGGTCCTTCAGCTTCTGGAACGAGGGCTGGCAGCGCACGCCGTTCGCCTCGAATTCGCCTTCCAGGGCCATGTCGGCCGCCTTCACGTCCGTGTAGGCGCGTGCCGCCTTGGCCGAACCATCCCAGACCAGCGGTTTGCCGGATTCGGGATCGCGCACATAGAGCTGGTCCGGACCGATCAGGTAGGGTGCATTGGTCCTCGCCTGGAGATAGCCGCCGTCGTAGATTCCCAATTCATTGACCAGCACGTTGCACATCGACAGCGCCAGCGCGCCGTCGGTGCCGGTGCGTATCGGCACCCATTCAGCCGCCTTCGCCGCGGCAAAGTTGCACATCGGGTCGACCACCACCATCTTCATCCCGCGCGCACGGGCATCGGCCGCAAGACCCATGTTGGAGAGCGAAGAATGCCCCGCCCCGTGGCCCTTGGAAGTGCCGAAATAGAGGGCATAGTTGCAATACTCGAAATCCGGCACGATCGACCAGGACGCGTGCATGGCCCCGCTGATCATGTGCGCGCCGTTGCCGCAATGAAGCCCGCCGCCGGCGCTCGACGAGTTGGGCGTGCCAAAACCGGTAGTAAAGGCGCCCATGGGAATGTGACTCGAAGTCAGGGTAGTGGTGCGCTGGACCACCAGCTTGCGCGGATCCTCGGCGCGCACGCGCTTGAGCACCCCCGCGATTTCATCGAGCGCCTCCTCCCAGCTTATTTCCTTCCACCCCGGATCGACGCCGATACCCTTGCGCGGATTGGTGCGCTTCAATGGCTTTTTAAGGCGGTTGGGATCGTAGTGGCACATGATGCCGCTGACGCCCTTGCCGCACAGCCTTCCTTTGCCGATTGCGCTGTCCGGATTGCCCTCGATTTTGACTGCCACCCCGTCAACCCGATGAACGCGGGTCGAACAGGTGCCGTAACAGATGCCGCAAGAAGAGGCGAACCATTTGTCATCCCGCGCATCCTGGGTCGCAGGCGCTGGTGAACGCGGGGAAAGTAACGATGTCATGGCAGTGATGTTTTTCCAATGCGCGATTATTTGTAGACCTTCACTTGCACGCAGTGGTCGAGGGCCGTGGATATCTTGTCGATATGATCGAGGTCGGTCGGCAAAAGCGCGTTGAAACTGATGCCTTTCCCCCGGGAAATGGGCATGCCGGGCGCGAAATGTCCGAAATGACCGCCTATGCCCACCACCTGGGGATGAATGCACTCGGTCAGCTTGACCGTGGCTCTGACTTTGTGGACCGGCGATTGCAGCCACACCGAATCGCCATTGGCGATTCCCTTTGCTTTTCCAACCGCGGCGTTGAGCAGAATCTTATAAGCGTCGGTAGCTTCACAAACCTCGTCTATCCATGGGTTCTCGTTGCCGTAAGAGCCATAAACGTACGGCAGCTTGAAGTGGACCGCGATCAAATCGTACTCACCCTTGCCCATGGCATCGTAGGACTGACACGGCCTCCAGTCGGACAAGGGCTGGTAATCGGACAGATCCCAGTCGAGACCAAGCTGATCGACCACGGCTTTGAGTTGTTTTCCTTTGGTCACGAAATGCTCGAGGTAGACCGGAATTCTGGCTTTGAGGAACGGGTTTATGTAAGCCACATCCACGCTCTTGGGGTGGCGCAGCACGTTGTGCTCGCGGAACCAATCCAAACTGTGCTCCTCGCCGAACCATGAGCGCACCGCCCTGTCGATGAACTCCGTTACGCGGTAGCGTGTGCCGGACTGCAAGGCATATTCCTTCTTCAGACCATAGGTGTGGTTCAGAAGCCGGTACAGACCGTCGAGGATGCCAAGGCGTTCAGCGATCTCTTGAATGACTTCTTGCGGGTGTCGTATCGAGGTTACTGCCTCAATCGCGGGCTGACGCACGGTCCAGCAGAAATCGTCCTGCCCGCAGGGGCCGAGATTGTTCTGCGCCGTGCCGCAATTGAAATCGTATCGCTCCAGGGAACTGGGGAACGGGAGAACGATGTCGTCGAACAGAGTCATCTCGTTGATTTCGACGGCGAAGCCGAAGATGAAACGCAAGGACGTGAGCAGCTTTTCCACTTTCTTCGGATCGCCCCAGGAGCCCAGTACCGGGTTGGTGGGCGAATGCAGCAGGACTTCGATTTTGTCTTCTTCGGACAAACCGTAAGCCGGCGGATTTTCCAGAGTGATCGGCAAAAGCGTCTGAAAATGCGAGGCCAGGGGAAACAGCTCGCCGATATCCATCCGATTCGGCGTTGCCGGCGCGCGTCCGGGGAATGCCTTCGCATGGGAAAAGCCATGCATGATGGCGCCGCCATGTTCCAGCATGCCGTCGGTGCCGCCTTCGGGCCACCAGTGGTGGGGAAAGTCGCCGGCAGCGCCGGTGCTGAGAATCCCACCCGGCACATTCACGGCCCCCACTACGATGTTGACCAGCTTCAGCGGCCAGCAATTGTGGAAGCCATGTTTGTGACCCTGCGTACCCCTGGCCCAGTCGACAGACGCGGGACGAAGCGGAAGGTCTACCCCATCAATGCAGATCGTCTCGCCGACCCGCGCGGCTTCGCCGAATTCCCGCGTGATCCGCCTGACCGTGGCGGCCGGAATGGTGGTGATCTTCTCGGTGGTCTCCGGGGAGTACTTCGCGACATGCTCGCGCAGCAGGTCGAAGCAGGTGCGGCCCTGCTGTCCGTGGACATCGTAGGTTCCGCTGAGAGAAGGGTCCGTCAAGCTCGGATCATTATGGGTCTTGACCTTGCCGTCCCGCGCGTCGTGGATCTGCGGCTCATTGGTGGCCGCATCGCGGATGTAGAGTCCATCCTGGCCGACAAGGTAGGCCGCATTGGTCCGGTGCTTCAGGAACGGTTCATCGTAGATGTGTAGCTCGTTCAGCAAAACGTGCAGCATGCTGTTGGCCAGCGCGGTATCGGTACCGGGGCGGATGGGAATCCACTCGTCGGCCTTGCTTGCCGCGTGCCCACCCACCGGATCAATGACCACCAGCTTCATGCCGCGGCTTCGCGCCTCCGCCATATCGAGCACGTTGTGGTTGAACGAGCTGCGCGAGGCTACGCCAAACTGGGTGCCGACCAAAATGCAGTAATTGGAATAGTGGAGATCGGGCGCTTGATGAAAGCCGCCGCCGGAAAAGAACTCCACCGGGTGGATCGCTTTGCCGCAGGTCGGTGAGGTCGCGACGCCGCAGTGGGGGGAGCCGAACGCGATACCCAATTGCGGGAACCAGAAATTGTTGTCTCCAATCACCTCCCAGGCGTAGACCCAGAACTTACTCGGCTTGTCGCGGATGCGTTCGAGCTGCGCGACGATCGTATCGATGGCCTCGTCCCACGTGATCTCCACCCATCCCGGGTCCACACCGTAACCCTTTTCGGGATTGGTCCGCTTCATGGGCGCCTTGACCCGGTTCGGGTTGTAGTGCGTCATGAAGACCGCTTTGCCTTTGGCGCACATCTTGCCGCGATTCTGCGGGTTGTCCGGATTGCCCTCGATGTTCACCACCACCCCGTTATCCACCTGAACCTTCACGCCGCAGCCCACGTAGCACATACCGCAGGCCGTAATGATCTCTTTTGAGGACAAATTTGACTGCGTCATTTCCACGGCTAACCTCCTGCGTACATTGGAAGCATGATCACTTCGACCTCGCTGTTGCCCAGCGTTGCGGCAAGTCCACCGCGCCCTTTGATATGTTCGCCATCCACGAATATCAGTATGGTGTGCTCCAGCTTGCCCGGACTGCTGAATACACGGCAGGTGAAGGCATCTCCATAGCGCTTCGACAAGGATGCGAGCAGATCGGCCACCGTGGCCCCCTGCGGAAACGTCATCTGAAGTTCGCGCTGCCCGGTGACCGCGTGCAATCCTCCCATGAAGGTGACGCGGACAGCTACGTTGGCCTGCACGGCAGGCGTAAGGTTCATCGTGTCAACCTCGCCGACTCTCACCAGCTGCCGCGGGCGTAATTTGCGGCGATGCCGGCATATTCCTGGCGAAGCTCGGCATTGGGGCGTTTGAGCTTGCTCAAGTCCATTGTTTTCTCGGCCAGGGCGGGAGGCACATAGACCCCTGCCTTCAGCACGCAGTACCGGAACAGGAACGTGCCGACGAGGAGGCCCGTACCGGCCACCGACACCAATTGAGACAATGCCAGCACCAGCAGTGGAACGATCATCCCCACCAGCACGACGCCGATCCAGAAAGTCCAGGCCAAGGGACCTCGATTCAAGAGGCGCACGGATTCCTTGGATGCGCCGCCGGCGCGGTGCATGACAAGCATGTGAAAAGCCATCAACAACAAATTGACCACAATGACGACGAGCGCAAGGGAGGCGATTCCCCGCAGCTCGCCGCTTAACCAGAAAGAGGCTGCCAACGCCAGTCCGCTTGCCCCCATCAGGGCAAAGCTAAATGAAATCACCGGATAAAGCGCCGTATTCCAAAATGGAATCGAGCGGTTCTTGGCAAGGGAGAAACCCGGATACAGAGTAATCATCAGCGCGCACAGGCCGGCAATCCACTCCAGCGTTTTCACAATGGCGTGGCCCTGCCCCCAGGGGAGCGAGGAAGCAAACTGCGGCGCGATAAAAAGGGAACTGCAGATAACGAACAACCATACGGACAGCGTACCCCGGCTGAGCCAGGAAGTGCCCAACCTCGAAACGCCCCGCCATGCCCGCAGGGGATTTCCCAACTCCCACAGAAGCACCGCCCCTCCCAGAACTATCGTGCCCAAAGACAGCGGCGCAAATGCGGACGGAAGATTGAACAATTCGTAAAGCAGAAAAAGACCGCTTCCCGACCCGCTCAAGAACAACCAAGTCGCAATCAGCCAACCCCATTGCTGCTGGCAGCGCAACTCCATGTTGAATCCCTGTGCCATGGTATTTTTCTCCGTCCCGATTACGTCAAATAGAAAACATTCGGATCGGCCCCCAACTCGGCAAGCGGCTGATAATGGGACCGTTGCCCGATCAGTTTGGAGACGGCGCTTTCCGGGTCATTCAGATCGCCAAACACCAGTGCCTTTGGGGGACAGGTTTCGACGCACGCCGGGATCAACCCCTGGTCGATGCGATGCACGCACAAGGTGCACTTCTGCGTCGCGCCCACTTGCCAGTTCTGATACTTCACCTGCTCAAATGGCGTCGACTGCTCACCGTAATATCCCTTGGCGTTATCGGGGATAAAGCGTGCTTGGTAAGGACAGGCAATCACGCAGCTGTGACAGCCTATGCACCTGTCCTGGTCGACCAGCACCAGGTTGTCTTTGTCGCGTTGATAGCTCGCCCCCGTCGGGCACACCGGCACACACGGCGGTTCGCTGCAATGGTTACATCGGGTCGGCATGTATACCGTGTAGGCGAAGGGGTATGTCCCCTCTTCTTTTTCCAGCACACGCGTCCAGAAAATCCCCGGCGGCGTGCCATTCTCCGCCTTGCAAGCTATGGTGCAGCTCTGGCATCCGGTGCAGCGTTGCAGATCGACGACCACCCCCCACCTCACCTTGCGGCTGCTGGCAGAGTTCAAGCCCTGTACCATCGTTTTCCCTCCTTTGAGCTCATGGTCCGACCTTGGCGCCGACGTTCCGGAGCCATGCTTCCCGGAAACGCTTGTGCCACCTTACCCAGTTGCCGATAGCTAAAAAAGTATTCGCTGCTTTTGTGCCGACCACCTTCGATAGTCTCTCCTAAGCCGGACCAGCCGGAACTAAACAGATTGCTTCGTCTTGGCATCCACTTCTCCCGTCAATTTTGAAAGTTGCAAAAGCGCAACTTTCAAAATTCACGGGACGTATACAAACCCACAACTTCGCTTGTCAACACTTGACTCATTAGCGCCTAATAAATCAATTGCACACGGGTTTCGGGTACCGCGGAACCCGTGTGCTTTTCGGCCAACAATTTGCGCGGTGTCACTCGACACCGGTTTCCGTCAGAACCTGGTGCCACTTGTCCATCAGCTTGGTTCTGAGCTCGGGGCTGACCCGGGCGATCGGATACCAGTCGTCTTTCCAGGCCACGTCGCGGCAGGCATCGATCACGATTCTTCCCTGGGTCAGCGGCACCGCCTTGTCCGAGGACCGCTTCTCCTTGAGAGGGATGGCGGTGTTGACGTTGTTGGTATGGCATCCCGTGATGATCTGGATCTGACGCTCGATCCGGCAGCGCGTCACCATGGCCCAGATCACCTGCTCCAGGTTGGAAGGATCGATATCGTCTTCCACCACCACGGTGTAGGCGCCCATCTCGGCCGGGTACTGCGAGGCGATCATGCCGACCTTGGTCGCATGCCCCGAGTACATCTGTTCGATGGAGATCACGTTGAACAGGCCGCCGCTGCCGGTGTAGTGGGACCAGACGCCCTTGATTCCAGGAACGCCGAAGTTCTCCAGCCTGCGCCTGATTGCCACCGAGTCCGCAACGCCGAGGAACAGCGTGAACGTATGCTGCGGCACCGCCGGCATGGACCCGGTGAATATCGGGTTGTCGCGGTGGTAGATGGCCTTGACGTGAATCACCGGCTCGGGAACGGTGAGCAGCCCGCGATTGGCGTAGTAGCCATGCCATTCGCCGAACGGCCCTTCATCGACCCATTCCCCGGGAACGACTTCGCCCTCGACGACGATTTCGGCCCGTGCCGGGAGCGGCAGGCCGGTAAACTCGCCCTTGATCACTTCCAGCGGTTCGCCCTTGATGAATCCGGCAGCATCCATTTCGGACGTGCCCCAGGGCACATCGGTCTGGCATGACAGGAACCACAGCGCCGGGTCCATGCCGACCGCGATCGCCACCGGCATAGGCTGCTTGCGTGGAAAGTACTTCGAATACATCAGGATGTTGCCGTGTTTCCCGGGCACCGCGTGCAGCGCCAGGGTATTTTTATTGACCACCATCGAGCGGTAGGTCCCAACGTTCACCCAGCCGGTATCCGGGTCGCGCTGAATGACGCCATGCTGGGTGCCGAAGAACCGGGCCCCGTCCAGTTCATGGTAGCGCGGTATGGGAAATTTCAGCAGATCGATCTGGTCCCCGGTGAGTACGTTCTCCATGATCGGACCGGTCTTTACGAACTTCGGCGGGATACCCCGGATGTCTTTGCTCTTCTTGTACCAGTTCTCGTGCAGTTGCATCGGCTGCACCTGGCTTTCATCCAGGCCCAGGGTCTTGGCGATCCGCCAGGTGGAGCCGATGGTGCCGAAGAGAGCTCTGAACCCCTTGGGATATCCCGGAACCTCATCGAACATCACCGCCGGCCGGTGGCCTTTGCCCTCGCGGTAGATGAGTTCGACGATGGAGCTCATCTCGACATCCCAGCTTGCCCCTTTCACCTGCTTCAATTCACCTCGTTCCTCGACTGCTGTCAGAAAATCGCGCAGGTCCCGGTAATTCGTCTTCACTGGCTGTAGTTGTGCTGACATGATGTTCCTTGCTTGGTTAGATGCGTTAATGGCAAAAATCAGGGTTGTCGTCAGTCGCTATTCCGCTTTTACACCGGCGGACCGCATCACGGCACCCCATCGTTCGATCTCCTCTTTCAGAAAGCCGCTCATTTCCGCAGGGGTGTTGCCGATCGGCTCGGCATTCAGATCCGCCAGGCGCTTGGCCACTGCGGGCTGTTTGAGGACCTCGGCAATCGCCGCGGAAAGCTTGTTGGTGATCTCGGGCGAGGTCTTCGGCGGCGCGACCACGGCAAACCACGCGATCGAAAGAAAACCCGGGAGCGTCTCGGACACTGTCTGAACGTCTGGAAGAAAGGCGCTGCGCTTCTCGGATGCAACAGCGAGCGCCCTCGCCTGTCCGGACCGTATCAGCGGCAGTGAGCTGGCAAGAGGCACAAAAAACAGGTCCACCTGCCCGCCCACCAGATCCGTCAGCGCGGGACTCGCGCCCTTGTACGGCACATGCACCAGCTTGATTCCGTTCATCGACGCAAACAGCTCCGCGCTAAGGTGACCGATGGTGCCGTTACCTTGGGAGGCATAGTTGAGGCGCCCGGGATTAGCCTTCGCCAAAGCGACCAGGCCCTGGAGATCATTTGCCTCCAGCTTGGGCTTCACGATGAGCACGGTCGGAATTGAGGCGATGACGGTAACCGGCGCGAAGCCTTGCGGGTCGTAGGCGAGCTTGGAAAACAGCACCTGGTTGATCACCAGCACCACCTGCGGCGTGACCAGAAGCGTATGGCCGTCGGGTTCGGCCTTGTACACCACTTCGGCCCCCAAGTTGCCCGAGGCGCCGGCCCGGTTCTCGACCATCACCGGCCGGCCCCATTGCGCCGTCAGCCTCTCGCCGATCATGCGCGCCAGGATATCGGTGGAGGCCCCCGGCGGGAACGGAACGATGAACCGGATCGGCTTGCTCGGGTAGTTCTGCGCGCATACAGGCAGGGCAAAAGCGAGCGCCGCAGCCAACACCAGTCTGCCTAGCATGACCCCTCTCCTTTCCAATTCGTTACGAAATCTCGCGACGCGAGATCTCTCTGCGCTGTCCTGACCGCGCTGTGCTTACTCTCATGCCGGCTGGCGTGCTTTCTGCAACCGGGGAAACAGCGCCAGAGCGTTGCCGCGGGCGATCGCCGCGCTTTGCGACTCGGAAAGAACACCCTTGTCCGACAGGGTCTGTACGCATTCCGCGACCCCCTGCTCGTTCACCATGGGCCAATCGCTGCCGAAAACGACGCGCTCCGGCCCCACCATCGACAGCAGGCAGGCGATCATTTCCGGGCCTGCCGACATCGCGGTGTCGTACCAGAAATGGCGCAGCGCCGCGCGGATTTTCTCGTAGGACCACTTCGGGAATTTGGGGCTCACCATTTGGCAGCAATACATGCGCCACGCTAGAAAGGGCAGGGTTCCCCCGGCATGGGACAGAATGAAACGGATTCGCGGGAAACGCTCCAGTGCCCCGGAGAACATCAGGTGCGCAGCCATTCGGGTGGTGTCAAACGGATACTCGATCATGAACGCCGGGTAAGGAAGATTGCTCTTGTGGCCTCCGCCCGGCAGCTGCTGCGCCGAGTTGAACGGATGGATGAAGGCGACGGCAGCGCGCTGGTTCAAAGCGTCGAGCACCGGGTCGAACGCCTCATCGCCGAGGTAGCTGTCTCCGTAGCTCGACAACAGGCAGACGCCGTCGAGCTGCAAGACACCCAGCGCGTAATCGATCTCCTCGACGGCATGCGTCGCGTCGTGCATCGGCACCGTTGCGAACGCCCCGAACCGCTCCGGCCAGCGCACGCACAAGTCGGCGGCATAGTCATTGCATCGGCGCGACATTTCGCGCGCCTTTTGCGGCGCGAGAAAGTGAACGCCCGGAACCACCGAGGTGATGGCCATCTCGATGTCGCTGGCGTCCATCATGTGCATCGCGCGCTGCGTCGACCAGTCGGGGAACGAACCCCGCGTGGGCCCCGCGCCGGCCTCCATCACGGCCTGCTCGTAGAAATCCGGCACGATGTGTTGGTGGTTGTCTATCCTGCTCGTATGTGCCATGCGAGTCCTCCATTTATGAACAGTTATTCATCTCTGACGGCCCGTTGAATCTGGCCATTTCATAGAAGACATGGCACGTTTGTTCATGCCACTCCTCGCATCAATGAAAAGGATTTTGAATATGCATTCAACCACGGCAGGATAGGATCAGGTGTCTATACTTGTCAATATCGATTCAGAATCGACACATCCGGCCGCGCGCGCGTGAACAGCGCCTTGCCGCTGCGGTCCACCGGCGCGGGATCGATGCCGGCAATGAGATCCCTATTGCCCACAGCAGGCGGCGCGTTGAAAATCGGAACGAATGGCCAATCTGCCCACGCGAATCACGGGAATCTGGGGGGATAGCGTTGGCTAGCCAATCCTCAAACGCGCCTGCCGCAGCGCAGCGCGCCTGACCTTGCCCGATTCGTTGCGAATGGCCTCGCTGACGAATTCGAAGCTGCGCGGTATCTTCGATGCAGCGAGGCGGCCCGCGAGCCAGCGGCGCAGATCGTCCACGTCGAACGGCTGCTCGGCCTCGACAATGGCATGGACCCGATGACCGAGATCGTCGTCGGGAAGTCCAATGACCGCGCTTGCCCGCACCGCGGGATGTTGATCGATGGCGGCTTCCACCTCCGCCGGATACACGTTGCTGCCGCCGGACACGATGAGATCGGTGCGGCGGTCGGCGATGTAGAGGTAGCCCTCGGCGTCAAGCCACCCCAGGTCGCCGCAGGTTTCCCAGCCATCTTCCCGCCGTTTAGACTCGGCGCCGATGTAACGGTAGCTTGTCCCCGGACCACCGGCCGGCATCAGATAAATATCGCCGATCTCACCCGCGGGCAGCTCTTCCCCGCCGGCGCCGAAGATTCTTACCTGGCTGCCGTTGATCGGACGGCCGACCGAGCCCCGGTGCTCGAGCCATTCCGTGCCGCTGATCCAGGTCATGCCTAATTGCTCGGTGCAAGTGTAGAACTCGTGCACATGCGCGGGTCCCAGCAGCTCGATCCAGCACTCCTTGAGCCAGGCCGGACAGGCGGCGCCGAGACTCACCAGGATGCGCAGCGACGAAAGATCGTGGCGGCCCAGGACCTCCGGACCGAGACGCCACATGCGGTTCATCATGGTGGGCACCACCGGCACATAATCGACCCGGTATTGATCGATCAGCCTGATGCAGGTTTCCGCGTCGAATCTCGGCATGACGATGACGTGATTGCCGGCCATGAGCGCGCGTAACGCGGTATGAAACGGCGCGCCGTGGTAAAGCGGGCCCGGAATCAGGCTCGAGCGCTCTATCGCCAGATTCGCTTCCGGCACCTCGGGATCGAACAATCCCGCTTGGTTGTTGACGATCACCTTGGGCCTGCCGGTGCTGCCGCCCGAGGTCGTCGCGAACCAGGGATGCGCGATCACCTCGGGCAGCGGATCGCTGGAGAATTCCTTGGGGCGGCAATAGCCCTGCGGCAAAGTCGGTGTGAGACCGCAGGAACCGGCCGGCAAGCCCACAATCAGTGCCGGCTTCACGAGCTCGATGACCGGATCGCGCTCAGCCGGGGGCAGCCTTGATGAAATCGGCATGACGACTGCGCCGAGCTGGGTGGCCGCGACGGCCGCTTCGATGAGTTCGATGCTGTTCGGAAGCGACACGACGACGAAATCGCCCTGCTTGACGCCCAGCGCCTGAAATGCGCGCGACAGACCATTGCATTCCTGGACGAACTCGCGGCGCGTGATGCTGCGCTGCTCGCAACTCAGGGCAGGCCGGCCACCGTCTTTTTCGGCCCACCATTGCAGGGCGCGGCCTATCGACAGTCTTGCCATCGCCGCCTCGCCGCGCTACTTGAGCGACAGCCCGCGGATCAGTTCGCCCTTGATCCGGTATTCCTCGCTCACCAACTGCGTGTCCGGCGTGCTTCGTGCGAGCCTCATTGAGGGGCCGCCCACCTCATCGAGTCTCTATCTTGCGCACGCTCACCACGCGTTGCCAGCGGCTGATCTCCGACTCGATGCGCGAACGCATTTCCTCGGGCGTGGAGGGAAATGCGACACCGCCCAGGTCGGCCAATCTCTTCTGCACGTCGGCAAGAACAAGGACACCGCGCAACTCCCGGTTCAGCCGCTCGATGCTCGGCCCGGGTGTTCCGGGCGATGTCGCTATCCCCAGCCAGGAGCTCACTTCCACGCCCGGCACGGTCTCGGCAATCGTGGGCACGTCGGGCATGATCGGCGAACGCTGCACGGTCGACACGGCAAGCGCCCGCACCTTGCCGCCGCGAATCTGCGGAAAGGAGAAGGTCGCCGTCTCGATCATGGCGTTAATGCGCCCGCCGATGAGATCCATGACGGCCTGCGTGGCGCCCTTGAAAGGCACGGCGGTCATCGACACCGCGGCCTCGACGTTTACCAATTCGCCAAGCAGGTAGTGCAAGCTGCCTGGGCCGGCGGAGGAAAACGTGATCCGGCCTGGCTCGGCGCGCGCCCGCGCGAGCAGATCGGCGAAGTTCCTGATCGGGGAATCCTGAGCGACGGAAAATACCATTGGATACGCGGTAACCGTCGAGACCATGGCGAAGTCCTTCACCGGGTCGTAAGGCAGTTGCTTCATCATCAGTACCGCGGCGACCGGATGGCCGCCCGTCAGCAGCACCAGAACCTGTCCGTCCGGCGCGGCCTTGGCCACGGCGTCGTTGGCCATGACACCGCTCGCCCCGGCC
>Ga0155956_1225_pt1 | contig 13402 bp, 13 predicted proteins | sample RifCSPlowO2_02_FD_107610 | JGI IMG/M metagenome (GOLD analysis project Ga0155956, IMG submission 107610) | Betaproteobacteria bacterium RIFCSPLOWO2_02_FULL_62_17 | reverse complement strand
TGATCCCGGCCGCGTGATTTTTGGGTATGCGGATGTATTGAGGAACCATGGCGACAAAACGCGATTACTACGAGGTCCTGGGCGTCAATCGCGATGCCGATGAAGAGGCCATCAAGAAGGCTTATCGGCGCCTTGCCATGAAGCACCACCCCGACCGCAACGCCGGGGACAGGACCGCCGAGGATAAATTCAAGGAGGCCAAGGAAGCCTACGAAATGCTTTCAGATGGCGACAAGCGCGCCGCTTATGACCGTTATGGGCATGCAGGGGTCGATCCTTCGGCCGGCGCGGGTGCCGCCGGCATGGGTGGTTTCGGCGAGGCTTTCGGCGACATCTTCGGCGACATCTTCGGCCAGGGACGCAGCGGACGCTCCTCGGTATATCGCGGCGCCGATCTGCGCTACAACCTGGAGATCACGCTGGAGCAGGCCGCGCGCGGCACCGAAACAAAAATCCGCATCCCCACGCAGCAGGCTTGCAGCGCCTGTTCAGGCAGCGGCGCGAAACCGGGAACCAAGCCTGCGACCTGCCCCACTTGCAAGGGACATGGCCAGGTGCGCATGCAGCAGGGATTTTTCTCGATTCAACAGACATGCCCGAAATGTCATGGCACCGGCAAGGTCATCGCCGATCCCTGCGGCACCTGCCACGGCGCGGGCCGGGTCAAGCAACAAAAAACGCTCGCGGTGAAGATTCCGGCCGGCGTCGACGAGGGGGATCGCATTCGCCTCGCCGGCGAAGGGGAACCAGGCGTCAACGGGGGCCCAAGCGGCGATCTCTACGTGCAGATCCAGGTCAAGCCGCACGCGGTGTTTCAACGCGATGGCGACCATTTGCACTGCGAAATGCCGGTCTCATTTTCGACCATAGCGCTGGGCGGTGAGATCGCCATCCCCACGCTCGACGGCACCGCGACCATCAAGATTCCCGCCGAAACCCAGTCGGGCAAAGTGTTCCGGCTGCGCGGCAAGGGCGTCAAAGGCGTGCGCAGCCACTCGTATGGCGACCTGCATTGTCATGTCGTGGTGGAAACGCCGGTCAACCTCACCGACCGCCAGAAGGAACTGATGCGCGAATTCGAAGCCATCAGCTTGGGCGACCGCGAGCGCCACAACCCTCGGGCAAAATCGTGGTTCGATAAAGTTAAGGAGTTCTTCGAGGCCTAAGCTCGCCGCCAGGTGGTGCCTTGGGGCCCGTCTTCCAGAACGATGCCTGCATCCGTGAGTTCCTTGCGGATGCCGTCGGCTTCGGCAAAGTTCTTCGCTTTCTTTGCGGCAGCACGTTTTGCGATCAATGCTTCTATTTGCTCAGGCGCCAGCGTGCCGGCGTCGGCGCTGCCGGTCGCGGCTTTCAGGAATTCCTCGCTGTCGCGGCCCAGCAGTCCCAGCAGTCTGCCCAGCGCGCGCAACTGCGCGGCAAGTTCCGGTGAGCGCGACTTGTTGAGTTCGTTTGCCATGTCGAACAGGACTGCCAGCGCCTCGGGCGTGTTGAAGTCGTCGTCCATGGCCTCGCGAAAGCGCGCCGCGTAGGGTCCGTTCCAGTCAGGCGGCACGGCCGACACGGGAAAACCCTTCAGCGCGGTGTAAAACCTGGTCAGCGCAGCGCGCGCGTCATCGAGGTGCTGGTCGGAATAATTGAGCGGGCTGCGGTAATGCGCGCGGGCGATGAAAAAGCGCACCACCTCCGGATCGTAGCGCTTGAGGATTTCCCTCACGGTGAAGAAATTGCCCAGCGACTTTGACATCTTCTGGTTGTCCACGCGCACGAAGCCGTTGTGCATCCAGACATTGACGAAATGCCGCGCGGCGCCCTCAGCCAACGCACCTTCGGACTGCGCAATCTCGTTTTCGTGATGCGGAAACTGCAGATCCTGCCCGCCGCCGTGAATATCGAAATGTTCGCCAAGCAGGCGCGTGGACATCGCGGAACATTCGATATGCCAGCCCGGCCGGCCCGCACCCCATGGCGATTTCCAGAACGGCTCGCCCTCCTTGGCGCGCTTCCAGAGAACAAAATCAAGCGGGTCCTGCTTGGCGGCATCCACCTCCACCCGCTCGCCGGCGCGCAGATCCTCCAGCGACTTGCCGGAGAGCCGGCCATAGCCGGCAAACTTTCGCACCGAAAAATTCACGTCGCCGACCGGCACCGCATAGGCCAGGCCATTTGTTTGCAGGCGCGCGATCAGCGTCTGCATGTCGTCGATGTAATCCGTGGCGCGCGGTTCGGCGTCCGGTTTCTCGATTCCCAGCGCCGCCGCGTCTTCGTGCATCGCCTTGATAAAACGTTCGGTCAGCACCGCGGGGGATTCGCCGTTCTCGGCGGCGCGCTTGATAATCTTGTCGTCGATGTCGGTGATATTGCGGACATAGCTGAGCCGGTAGCCGCTGGCGCGCAACCAGCGTTGCACCAGGTCGAACACGATCATCACGCGCGCATGGCCCAGATGACAGTAGTCGTAGACGGTCATGCCGCACACATACAATCCGACCTTGGGCGGCGCGATCGGAATGAAGCGGGTCTTGGCGCGGGTGAGCGTGTTGTAGATCTTGAGCATGCGGAGCTGGAAGATGACCGGCAAACAAGGAATTTAGAACAGGAATACCGCAAAAACTATTGATTATTGTGAACTTTGCGGCCTTCTTGCTACAATGCCGAGAGCCTGAAAACACCAGGGAAGCATACCACAATGACCCGTTTCTCCCGCAGCTTGGCGGCAATCGCACTGGCATGTTTCGCGGCCATGAGTGCGGCGCAAACCAGTGATCTGCAGGAGATCGGCAAGCTGCTTCGCTCCGGTCAGCACACTCAGGCACTGGAACGCATCAACCAGTATCTGGCGGGCAGGCCCAAAGATGCGCAAGGCCGCTTTCTAAAAGGCCTGATTCTCACCGAGCAGAACAAAGCCGCCGAAGCCATCGATATTCTGACCAGCCTGACCAGGGACTATCCGGAGCTCCCCGAGCCCTACAACAACCTGGCGGTGCTGTACGCCTCGCAGGGCCAGTACGAAAAGGCGCGCCAGTCGCTGGAACAGTCCATCCGCACCCATCCTGCCTACGCCACGGCGTATGAAAATCTGGGCGACGTGTACAGCAAGCTCGCCAGCCAGGCCTATGACAAGGCGCTGCAGCTGGATTCCGCAAACACGACTGCGCAGACCAAGCTTGCACTGATGCGCGATCTGGTATCCAGCGGCACCAGGCCGCCCAAACCGGGCGCGGCCGCCATCGCGAGCACGCGGGCGCCCGAACCCGCCAAAGCGGCGGCGCCGACAGTCCTCGCTCAGGCCGCTGCCAAGGCCGCGCCGATTGCAGCAGTGACGGCAGACGTCAAGCCTGCGGCGACCAAATCCGCTCCCGCCGCGGAAGCGAAAAACGGGATTGCCGGCACTGAAGAAGTGCTCAAGACGGTGACAGCATGGGCGAAAGCCTGGTCGGCAAAAGACGTCGGCGCCTACCTTGCCTTCTATGGTCCTGCCTTCAAGACGCCCAATGGCGAGGCGCGCCCCGCATGGGAGGCCGAACGGCGGCGCAGGATCACCGCGCCAAAAAGCATCGAGGTGCTGGTGCAATCGCCCAAGGCAAGTATCAACGCCAACAGCGCAACCGTAAGCTTCCGCCAGAGCTACCGCTCCGACACGCTGAAGGTCAGCGGCAGCAAGACATTGACCCTGGTTCGCAGCAACGGCAAATGGCTGATCCAGCAGGAGCGCTCCGGAAGCTGATGCCCAGAATCATTCCCGTGTTCCTGTTTGCGTTGAGCCTGCTGGCCGCCGGCGCCAGTTTCGCCAAAACAGCCGCCAGCCAGCCGCGCGCGCGCGAGGCGACGGAGCCGCTGCTGAACAAGGCACTGGACGAAATCGGAAAGCAACGATTCGACGCGGCGCTGGGACATATCGACCACCTGTTGCGGGTGCAACCCAATTTCCGGGTTGCGCACATGATCCGCGGCGACCTGCTGCTGGCCAAGGTGCGTCCGCTCACCACGGTTGGCAACGCGCATCGCGGGCCTGAAGATCGCTTTATCGATCTGCGCGAGGAAGCCATCGCGCGGCTGCGCGCGTTGCGTGACCGCCCCACGGACGAGCAGATCCCGCGCTACCTGCTGCAAATGCCCCCTGACCAGAAATACGCGGTAGTGGTCGATACCGGGCGCTCGCGTTTGTTCGTCTACCAGAATAAGGGCAGCCGCCCGCAGCTGGTGAGCGACTATTACATCAGCATCGGCAAGCGTGGAGCCGAAAAGGCGCGCGAAGGCGATCAGAAAACACCACTTGGCGTCTATCATGTCACCTCGAGCCTGCCGCGCAAGAAGCTCACCGATTTTTACGGTTCCGGTGCCTACCCCATCAACTACCCCAATGAGTGGGACAAGCGCATGGGCCGCAATGGCCACGGCATCTGGCTGCACGGCACACCATCGGATACGTTCAGCCGGCCGCCGCGCGCGAGCGACGGCTGCGTGGTGCTCGCCAATGTTGACCTCGAGGCCCTCGCCGGCAACCTGCAGATCGGCAAGACCGCGGTATTGATCAGCGAGAAAATAGAATGGTCATCGCCCGGACAGTTAGCCAGTGAGCGCAAGGATTTTCTGGACGCCCTGGAGCACTGGCGCGCCGATTGGGAAAGCCGCGACAGCGGACGCTACCTTGCGCATTACGCCAGGCAATTCAAATCAGCCGACCAGGATCTTGCCGCCTGGACTGCGCACAAGAAGAAAGTGAACGAGGGCAAGAGCTGGATCAAGCTGAAACTGAGCAACATCAGCGTGTACCGCAATCCCGGCAAGGAAGACCTGATGGTCGTCAATTTTGACCAGGACTATCGCTCCAACAATCTCAACAATCTGATGCGCAAGACGCAATACTGGATCCGTGAAAGCGGACGCTGGCGCGTCGCTTACGAAGGCGCGGCCTGAAGGCCAGTCCGCCACCCGGAGATCCGATGAAGTGTCTTATTACCCTGTTCGCCGCGCTCATTCTCGCCGGCAATGTCATGGCCCAGAACCCGCGCGTGGAGCTGAAAACCAGTCGCGGCGTGCTTGTGGTCGAACTGTTTCAGGACAAGGCGCCCAAGACCGTCGCGAATTTTCTGCAATATGCCAAGGACGGCTTCTACAACGGAACCATCTTTCACCGCGTCATCGATGGCTTCATGATTCAGGGCGGCGGCTTCGATCGCGACATGCGCGAAAAACGCACCCGCGGACCGATCGAGAACGAGGCGGGCAACGGCCTGAAGAACAACATTGGAACGCTCGCCATGGCACGCACTCCGGCGCCGCATTCCGCATCAGCGCAGTTCTTCATCAACCTGAAGCGCAATGACTTCCTGAATTTCCGCGAACCCACCACTCAAGGGTTCGGCTACGCGGTGTTCGGCAGGGTCGTTCAGGGCATGGATGTCGTGGTTGCCATCGCCAAGGTGCGCACCGGGCGTTCCGGGCCGCATAGCGACGTCCCGGTCGAACCCCTCATCATCGAATCGGTCAATGTTATGGCCATCAATCAGGAGAAAAAATAGTGATTCGCTTGCACACCAGCATGGGCGTAATAGACATCGATCTGAACCAAGCCAAAGCGCCCAAGACCGTGGAAAACTTCCTGAAGAACGTCAATGACGGGCATTTCGCCAACACCGTGTTTCACCGCGTCATCGACGGCTTCATGATCCAGGGGGGCGGCTTCGAGCCCGGCATGAAACAGAAGCCCGCCGGCGCGCAGATCCAGAACGAGGCCGAAAACGGCCTGAAGAATGTCAAGTATTCGGTGGCGATGGCGCGCACCTCGGACCCGCATTCGGCCACCGCGCAGTTCTTCATCAACGTCGGTGACAACGATTTCCTAAACCACAGCGCGCCGACCCCGCAAGGTTGGGGATATTGCGTGTTCGGGCAGGTCGTCGCGGGGCAGGATGTCGTTGATCGCATCAAGTCCGTGAAAACCGGCAAACGCGGGTTTCAAGGCGACGTCCCGCTGGAGGACATATTGATCGAGCGGGCGGAAGTCGTTTGAAGCGGCGCCTAAAGAACGCAGGTGTCGCAACTATTCATCTCGGATTTGCATCTCTCCCCTGACAGACCGCCAATCGTCAGTCTGTTTCTGGATTTTCTTGTCGGCCCGGCACGCAAGGCGAAAGCGCTTTACATCCTGGGCGACTTGTTCGAGTACTGGGCCGGCGATGATGATCTGGCCGAACCCTTCAACCGCCGTATCACTGACGCGCTGGCGCAATGCTCAGCCGGCGGTACGCTCCTGTATTTCATGCGCGGCAACCGCGATTTTCTGGTCGGCGCCGATTTTGCGCGGGCCTGCGGCCTGACGCTCCTCGAGGAGCCCACCGGGGTGGAACTCGCGGATGGCGCCGCGATGCTAAGTCACGGCGATGCACTTTGCACCGATGATGCGGACTATCAGGCGTTTCGCGCCGAGATTCGATCCGAGGAGTGGTCCGCAAGCTTTCTCGCGCGTCCGCTGGACGAGCGCAAGCGCGAGATCGAAGCAATGCGCTCCCGCAGTGAAGCCGAGAAACGCGTCAAACCCGCGGCGATCATGGATGTCAACGAAACTGCGGTGGCGAATTTCTTTCGCGAACATGATTGCGGCCGTTTGATACATGGCCACACCCACCGGCCTGCGCGACACGAACATAGGGTCAATGGCAGACATTGCGAGCGCTGGGTGCTGGCCGACTGGTACGACAAGGGCAGCTATCTCGTTAGCGACCACGCCGGCCTTCGCGCCCTGCCCTGGTTGGGCGCCTGAACAATGAGGCACCATCCTATTAATTATATATTTTTCAATATATCAATCTGCCGCAAACGCCCGCCAGCCGGACACTCCGACAAAGTATTTCACTCAAATTCAGAACAGTAGGTTGGGGTGAGAGGAGCGAACCCCAACATCGCCAGATGGCGAGATCTGATCAAGATACGAAGTACGGTATCCGACAACGTAGCCCACAACACGAAAACGGCGCATGCTTGCTTTCGCTCCGGGCCACTCCAAGGTAATTGCTATCGAGACTCCCTTGTGCTTCAAAGCGCGCTTTCTGCCGGAATGAAAAGGCTCGGACCCGCGTGCCATGGACGCAAGCGGAGAATCGATCGCCGTCTGCGCGCGCCGCGAAGGGCGATTCGATGTCCTGGCAGCGCTGTTCGCGGCCACGCAGGATCGCTCGCTCTGGCCGTGGGTCGACGCGACCGCCGAGGGCATCAGCGACTGCGCTCTCGCCTCCTTCGGTACGCTCAGCGTGACCTGGCGCCCGCACCATCCGAGCAAGCCATTGCTGCTGTCGAGCAATCAGCGCTACGACGAGTGGCAGCAGGACTGCTCGGTCGCGGACGCGCTGGGACCGTCGCTGGAACGCTTTGTCGCCGCCGGCGCCGGATGGCTGCTCAAGTTCCTCGCGCGGCGTGGAGATTCGGCGGCGCAGCCGCGCTGGTCGGAGGTCGAGGCCGAGTATCTGCGTGTGCATAGCAGCGCGCCGGCCGTCAGACGGCCTCTCAGCGTATGATCTCGTGGAGGTGCCAGTGTGCTCGCGCTGCGCAAACCCGAAATCGCGTTCTGGACGGTTTGGCACCGCCCAACCATGCGCTCCAGCGGAACGGCGACTCGCTGGCGCTCGCGCCGTCCGCTGAGCTTAGAAGGCGCAGTCACCGAAGGCGCCGGGTTCGGCTTTGATGTATCCTCGTACCTACTACATATAGCGTCGGGAGCACCGTGTCCGAGCTCGATCGCATCAAGGAACAGCTCGTCTATCTCAGGTTCTGGCAGGGGATAATGGTCGTAACAGACATCAGCTTGGTCGGCTGGCTCGCTTCAGCGGCTGATACCGCGACTCCTACGCTGCTGTCCTTCGCTATCGTCGGCATCGTCGTGCTCAGCCTGGGCATCTTCCTTCTCCATCGCCAGATCGAGCGCCGTATCGAACAGATCGGGAGATTATAGCCATGGACATTCTTGTCGGTATCGTCATGCTTGCCGTCGTGCTGCTCTTCGTCGGCATTGCCCTTGATGCTGCCCGCCGCGCCAAATAGCGCCTTCTAACTTTCGCCGCACGCGGACGCGCGGGAAGCATCGCGCCTTGGTCATGCATCGTGCGCGCGCGCCGGTGGGCTCGGACGTTGGGCTGCAGTCGAAGCACTGAAATTTGCAGAGGCCGATCAATAAATTATGTGGAGGCAAAGATGACAACCGAACTCTTTTATCTCTTGTTTACAGCCATTCTCACTGGAGTGCTTTGGATTCCCGTCGTCATAGGCTACGTATTGTCTCGCGGACCCCTTAAACCTTCCGACTACAAGGTCGCGCCAACAGCGCCCCTCCCTGCCTGGGTTAATCGCGCCAATCGGGCGCACGTGAACGCAGTCGAAAACTTCGCGACGTTCGCACCAGTTGTTCTGATCGCTCATGCAGTCGGGGTGTCAACTCCTATTACCGCGATATCCGCTGCTGTCTACTTCTATGCGCGCGCCGCGCATGCCGTGATTCATATCAGTGGATTCAGTCTTTTCATGGCTCGTACCGTATTGTTTACGGTTGCCTGGATCGCGTTTGTCACATTCGCAATTGAACTGCTACGACATACGCTGTGAGGAAGTTTGGCACCGATCCGCAGCCGCCCAACCCGGCGCCGCAGCTGACGCCCGCAAGCGGGCGCGGCTGAGCTCCACGTTGAGGCTGTATAAAAAGTCCCCGCGTTACGATCGAAACATGACAATGGAAAAATCGACCTCTCAGAATGCGCTGTATTCGACGATCGCGGACTCGGGAAGGGTCAACGTACTCCAAAAATCGTCGCATTCTTTCAGTTTCGGACTTCTTATACAGCCTCGTTAGGTTTCCGAACCCCAATGCAACATAGCCGGGGGTGTTTAGCCCCCAGCCCCCACAGCACCCCGCATGCGGGTCCGCACGGGGCGCTTGCGGCACTGGTTGATAAGCACCGGGACGACTTGATAACGTCCCGGCTCAATGAGGTCTACGGCCACGATCGAGAAGACTCATCACTCGATGCCGAGCTCGCCTTGCTTCAGCATCGTACCCTCGCCCGAGGCAAGCGGTAGTGCGCCGCGGCGAGATTTGGTGGGCGTCTCTTCGAGAGCCTGCTGGGTCTGGCCCTGGCGTCCGATGGCCGTTGCTGATCGTTTCGGCAATTAGCTTCAATGGCAGTCGCATCAGCACTATAGGCAGGGTCTAACCGCGCGCTCGGCAATCTCGCCATCCATGACGGCGGCGTCATGTTTCATCCGCCACCCGCTTCAGAATCTGCTCGCCGTAGGCCTCGATCTTGCGGGCGCCGACACCGGAGATCGCGCGCAGCGCATCCAGCGATCCCGGGCGCAGATGCGCGATGTCGCGCAGCGTCGCATCGTGGAGAATCACGTAGGCGGGCACGCCGTGGGCGCGCGCCGCATCGGCGCGCCAGGCGCGCAGGCGCTCGTACAATCCGGCTTCCACAGCCGACAGGCCGTCGAACGCGGCAAGGCGTTTCTTTTTCGCCGGGCGCGCCTTCGGCGCCTGCTTGCGCAGGCTGACGGGCTGTTCCCCCTTGAGCACGGCGCGGCTGGCCTCGGTGAGCTTGAACGCGCCATAGGCATCGTGGTCGACCGCAAGCAGGCCCGACGCCACCAGCTGCCGCGCCACCCCGCGCCATTCCTGATCCGAGAGTTCCGTGCCGACGCCGAAGGTGCTCAAGCCCGCATGCCGCCATTGGTTCACCCTGTCAGTCGCGCGGCCCAGCAGCACGTCGATGACGTGTCCCGCGCCGAAGCGCTGGCCGGTACGGTAGATGGCTGAGAGCAGCTTCTGCGCGGCGGTCGTGCCATCCCAGACTTCAGGCGGATCGAGGCAGGTGTCGCAATTGCCGCAGGGCCCCAGGGAACCAGTGGCCTCGCCGAAATAGTCGAGCAGACGCACGCGCCGGCACCGCACGGTTTCACACAGGCCCAGCATTGCATCGAGTTTGGCGGCGGCGACGCGCTTGTACTGCTCGTCGGCCTCGGATTCGGCCATCATCCGGCGCAGCTGGACAACGTCGGCCAGGCCGTAGGCCATCCAGGCGTCGGCCGGCAGCCCGTCGCGGCCGGCGCGGCCCGTCTCCTGGTAGTAGCCCTCGATGCTCTTGGGCAGATCGAGATGGGCGACGAAGCGCACGTCGGGCTTGTCGATGCCCATGCCGAAGGCGATGGTCGCAACCATCACGATGCCGTCCTCGCGCTGGAAGCGCGACTGGTTCGTCTCCCGCGCCAGCGCGTCCATGCCGGCGTGGTAGGGCAGCGCGCGGATGCCCTGCTCGCCGAGAAACGCCGCCGTTTCCTCCACCTTGCGCCGCGACAGGCAATAGACGATGCCGGCCTCGCCCCCGTGCTCGGCACGGATGAAGTCCAGGAGCTGCTTGCGCGCGTTGGCCTTCTCGACGATCTGGTAGCGGATGTTGGGCCGGTCGAAGCTCGCGATGAAAATCTCTGCATCGCCCAGCTTGAGCCGCTCGACGATCTCCTCGCGCGTAACGCGGTCCGCGGTGGCGGTGAGCGCGATGCGCGGCACCTCCGGAAAGCGTTCGTGCAGCACCGAGAGCTGGATGTACTCGGGGCGGAAGTCGTGGCCCCACTGCGAGACGCAATGCGCCTCGTCGACGGCGAACAGCGCAATACGCGTGCGCGCCAGCAGATCCAGGCAGCGCGGCGTCAGCAGGCGCTCGGGAGCGACATAGAGCAGGTCCAGTTCGCCCACGGCGAGCGCGCGTTCGATGGCGAGCGCTTCGCCGGAGGACAGGGTCGAATTGAGGAACGCGGCGCGCACGCCCAGTTCCTTGAGCGCGGCCACCTGGTCCTGCATCAGCGCGATCAGCGGCGAAACGACGACGCCGGTGCCCTCGCGCAGCAGGGCCGGAATCTGATAGCACAGCGACTTGCCGCCGCCGGTGGGCATCAGCACCAGGCAGTCGCGCCCGGATACCAGTGCATCGATGATCTCGGCCTGGCGGCCGCGGAAGGCCGGGTAGCCGAAGATATCCTTGAGCATTCCCGAGGCAGTGCCCCGACGCGGATCAGACATTCGATCCGTTCGCGATCCCGGTCCGGGCCGTGGGGTTGCGCGCGATGGCGCGCAGGAACCGCGGGACGCAGGGACAATTCACGCGACAAATGTACCGCGAGCCCGACACGAATGCAAAGATCGGCATTGTGAGGCACGCCGGCGCAAGCGTTTCCGAGGCCGCAGCATCGACAAACAGCAAGTTCGGCGTCATAGGGGTTGGCCCGCTCAACTCGTCCGCATCGGAGTACCATTAGGCCATGCAAGTCGTCACAGGCACAGTTGTCGGGGGCAAGGTGATCTTGGAGGGTGCTTCCCTTCCGGAGGGGACCGTCGTTACGGTATTCGCGAAGGATTCGGAGGCAAAGGTACGTCTACCACCTCCCCTTCAGGCCGAGCTTGAGGAAGCTCTCGAAGAAGCCGACCGCGAGGAAGGAATTTCCGGAGACGAACTCCTCGAGAAGCTGCGGAAATACGACTGAACTTGGCGCTGCTCGTTCGTGTCAAGCCGAGGGCAGAGCGGCAGATTGATGCCGCCGCTGCTTGGTGGAGCGAGAACCGCCTTGCAGCGCCAGGAGCCATTCGCTCTGATCTGAAGGCCGCACTCGAAGCACTGGTTGAGCAACCGGGCATTGGCACCCTGGTCGAAAACGCCCGCGATCCCGAAACGCGACGCCTATACCTTGCGAGAACCAGCTACTTCCTCTACTACCGTCCGCGAGGCAAGTACCTTGAAGTCATCGCGTTCTGGCATTCCAGTCGCGAGTACGGGCCGAGCGTTTAGCGAGAAATGACGCCGAACAGAAACGTTAACTACCGAAAAATAGACCAAGCGTGACATGAGTCCCACAGTTCTTCGAGAAGGCGCATTTCGCTTTTACTTCTTCTCGCGCGAGGAGCCGCGATCCCATGTCCATGTCTATTGCGCCGATGGCGAGGCGAAATTTTGGCTTGAGCCCCAGAATCGAGGTGGCGCACAATTATGGCTTGAGCGGTCCCCAGCTCCGGTCGGCTGAGGCGCTAATTCGAAAACATGAAGAGGTTATTCGTGCCGCCTGGCGCAAGCATTTTGGAGGTTGAAGTCACGAACGTTTCGAAGCACGGCTTCTGGCTGTTGCTTGGAAACGAGGAGCTTTTTATGCCATTTTCCGAGTTTCCCTGGTTCAAGGATGCTCCGATCGCGAAGCTCTTGAACGTCCAACGTCCGCATGAGCATCACCTGTATTGGCCTGACCTCGATGTTGATTTGGCCGTCGATTCGATTCGCCACCCTGAGCGGTTTCCGCTCGTGGCACGATCCAGCACCTGACAAGTCGCCCCACACCGACGCGCGCGGCTGGACTTTGACGTTCGCCGCACCTCCGTCCCGCGACGGAGAAATTCACGTAAACGCACTATCCATGCGGTTCTCCGAGCATTTTACTGGCGCCGGTTCACGCTTCACACGGCACGCGCGTAGTCACCTCCGCTGACGATGATGTCCGCACCGGCACGCCCGCACGGCGTCCCCGTACAATGGCGCGGCGATGCAGACACCTCTGCCACCACCGGATGCCGCACTCACGCCCTACTCGGGCCTTACGCCCGATCTCGTGCTCGATGCGCTGGAGAGCGCCGGCTTTCTCGGCGACGGCCGGCTGCTCGCGCTCAACAGCTACGAAAACCGGGTCTATCAGGTCTGGCTGGAGGAAGGCGCGGCGAATGCGCCGGCGCCCTCCGCGAACGCGTCGGTCGTCGCGAAATTCTATCGTCCCGCACGCTGGACGGATGCGAAAATTCTCGAAGAACACGCATTCGCGATCGAACTCGCGGAACGCGAAATCCCGGTGGTCGCCCCGCTCCCGACCGAAGGCGGGAGAACACTGAACAGCTTTGGCGGCTTTCGCTTTGCCGTGTATCCCCGGCGCGGCGGCCGCACGCCGGAGTTGGAGGACAGAGACACGCTCGAATGGATGGGCCGCTTCATCGGGCGCATTCATGCGGTCGGCGCGCTGCGGCCGTTTGTCGAGCGGCCCGCGCTGGACATCGCAAGCTTCGGAACGGAGCCGCGCGACTGGCTGCTCGCCCACAACTTCATTCCCGCGGACCTGCACGATGCATGGACCAGCGTTGTCAAGCAGGCGTTGGAAGGTGTCACGCGCTGCTACGAACGCGCGGGCGCCGTACGCTCGCTGCGGCTGCACGGCGACTGCCACGCGGGCAACGTGCTCTGGACCGAGGGCGGGGAAACGCGCGGCCCCCATTTCGTCGACTTCGATGACTGCCGCATGGGGCCCGCGGTGCAGGACCTGTGGATGCTGCTCTCGGGCGATCGCGCCGCGATGGCGCGCGGGCTCGCCGACGTGCTCGCGGGCTACGAGGATT
>Ga0155956_1263_pt2 | contig 13430 bp, 11 predicted proteins | sample RifCSPlowO2_02_FD_107610 | JGI IMG/M metagenome (GOLD analysis project Ga0155956, IMG submission 107610) | Betaproteobacteria bacterium RIFCSPLOWO2_02_FULL_62_17 | reverse complement strand
TAATGCGTCGATGAACAACGGCCGCATCGTGGTGGCCTTGAAGCCGCGCGAGGAGCGCCTGCCCGCCGACGAAGTGGTGCGCCAGATGCGGCCCAAGTTCGCAGGGCTCATAGGCATGTCGGTGTTCGTGCAGAATCTGCCGCCGATACGCATCGGCGCCCGCATCACCAAGAGCCAGTACCTGTACACGGTGCAGGGCCCCAGCCTGGCCGAGCTTACCGAGTGGGTGCCGAAAATAGAGGCAAAGCTGAAGTCGGTGCCGGCGCTGGCCAATATCTCCAGCGACCTGCAGATCTCGCGGCCGCAGGTGACCGTGGAGATCGACCGCGAGAAGGCCTCCTCGCTCAACCTGACGGTGCAGCAGATCGAGGTGGCGCTGAACAACGCCTTCAGCTCGGTCAACATCTCGAACATCTATACTTCGACCAACCAGTACTTCGTCATCCTGGAACTGGCGCCCGAGTACCAGCGCGATCCTTCGGCGCTGTCGCAGCTCTACATTCGATCCTCCACGGGGATGGTGGTGCCGCTGGGGTCAGTGGCCAAGCTCTCTTACGGCGTGGGCCCGCTGACGGTGAGCCATCAGGGGCAACTGCCCTCGGTGAATATTTCCTTCGACCTGCGCGATGGCGTGTCCCTCTCGGACGGTATCGCGGCGATCAAAGAGGCGGTCCTTGATATCCAGGCCCCGGCGTCGCTTATCGGCAGCTTCCAAGGCACGGCGCAGGCCTTCCAGAGTTCGCTGGCCGGCATGGGTATGCTGCTGATTTTGTCGATCATCGTCATCTATCTGGTGCTGGGCGTGCTCTACGAGAGCTTCATCCATCCGATCACCATTCTTAGTGGCCTGCCTACCGCGGCGCTGGGGGCGATGCTTACGCTGATGATTTTTGGCCGTGAACTCGACATGTATGGTTTTGTCGGCATCATCATGCTGATCGGCATTGTGAAAAAGAACGCCATCATGATGATCGACTTCGCCATCGAGTCGACGCGCAATGACGGCTTGGGCGCGGCTGAGGCGATCCACAACGCCTGCCTTATCCGCTTCCGGCCGATCATGATGACCACCTTTGCCGCGCTGATGGGCACTCTTCCGATCGCCATGGCCCTGGGGGCGAGCGGCGAGGCGCGCCGGCCGCTGGGACTTTGTGTCGTCGGCGGGCTGCTGGTCTCCCAGTTCCTGACGCTGTATCTGACGCCGGTGGTCTATATCTACTTCGAGAAGCTGCAGGTCTGGATGAACAGCCGCAAGGCCGCGCCGCCCATGCCGCCGCCTGTTCCACCGCATGTTCGTCAACTAAGCGCGGACACCACCTCCGATTGATGCAGTTTGATTTCATCATCGTCGGCGGTGGGTCGGCGGGCTGCGTGCTCGCCAACCGGCTTTCGGCGAAGCCCGGCAACAAGGTGCTGCTGCTTGAATCGGGCGTCGATACACCGCCCGAGGCGGTGCCGGCGGACATCCTGGAGACTTTTCCCAAGGCCGCGCTGATTCCGCTGTACAAGTGGATGAAACTGTTCGCGCATACCAATTCGCTTAAAACCGAATTGGGTCGACGCCTTGCCCCGATACTTTACGACCAGGCGCGCGTCATGGGCGGCGGGTCGAGTGTCAATCACCAGGCCGCCAACCGCGGCGCGCCAGAGGATTACGACGAGTGGCGCGACCTGGGTGCCCGGGGTTGGGGTTGGTCGGATGTGCTGCCATATTTTAGAAAGCTCGAAAACGACGCCGACTTCGACGGCCCGCTGCACGGCAAGGACGGCCCGCTGCCGGTACAGCGCATGCCGCGCCGCGACTGGTGCGGGTTCTCCGAAGGGGTGGCGCAGGCGGCCGAGGCTGCGGGCTTGCCTTACATCGCCGATCAAAACGGCGAATGGAAAGACGGCTGGTTCCCGGCGACGCAGAATAATGTGCCGGGGCACCGCGTATCGGCGGCCATGGCCTATCTCGATGCTGCCACGCGCAAGCGCCCCAATTTACGCACCGTGGCAAAGGCGCACGTCCAGGCTATTCTCATGGAAGGAAAGCGTGCCCTCGGCGTGCGCGCCGACATTGATGGCAAGGTCGAGGAATTTGGTGCAGGCGAAGTGATTCTTGCGGCCGGGGCGATTCATTCACCGGCGATGCTGATGCGCGCGGGCATCGGGCCCGGCGCGCATCTGGCGGAGATGGGCATTCCAGTCATCTCCGACATACCAGGGTTGGGATCAAACCTTCGCGATCATCCTGGCATACCGATTCTTGCTTATCTCGTGCCCGGCGCGCGCGTGCCCATGAGCGAGCGGCCATTACAAATCTCGCTGCGCTTTTCCTCCGGGGTCGAGGGTTGCCCGCCGGGAGACATGTTTTCGGCGGTATTCTGCCGCAGCGGCTGGCATCCGGTGGGCGCTCGCCTGGGCGGTATCATGACCTGGGTGAACAAGTCATTTTCGACCGGTCGCGTGAGTCTGAAGAATACCGACTGGCGCGAAGAGCCGAAGATGGAGTTGAATCTCTGCGAGGACCCGCGCGATATCCGGCGACTGATGGCGGGCGTGCGTTTTACCGCTTCGCTCTACGAAAAAGAGCCGCTTGCGCGCGTGGCGCTGCACCCGTTTCCGGCGGCCTTCACCCCGCGCATGCGCGCCGCCATGGCGGTAAACACGAAGAACGCCGTGCTGATGACGGCACTGGGTTGGTTGCTGGATGGCCCCACAGTCATGCGTGAAACCTTGCTGACCAAGGCCATCACGATGGGCACCGATTTGAAGGCTTTGCTTGCTGACGACGCGGCACTCGAAACTTTCGTGCGATCGACGACCAACGGCATCAAGCACCTCTCCTGCACCTGCCGCATGGGCAGACCCGACGATCCTTTGGCGGTCACCGATACAGCCGGGCGGGTGAGGGGAGTGGAAAATCTGCGCGTGGTGGATGCCTCCACCATGCCCTCGCTGCCCCGCGCCAATACCAATCTTGCCGTGCTGATGCTCGCCGAGAAGATCTCCGATCAAATCCTGGCTGGATGATTTTCCGGCTCCGAGCCGGCGCGGACCCACATTTCCGGAGCGGCTCTCGTGCACGCAGCGATCCAAACCGCCTACTGAGGTTTGATCCCCAGTTTGCCGATGAATGGCCCCCACTGCCTGATCTCGCGTTTGTACTTCTCCTCGAACTCTTCCGGCGTCGACTTCACCACGTCCATCGCCATTCCCTGATAGGTTTTCACCGCCACGGGACTCTCGGTTGCCTTCAAAACCTCGCGGTTCAGTCGCGTCACAATTTCAGGCGGCACCGCGGCAGGAACCACCAGACCTACCCAGTTTGGAATATCCATGCCAGGAATGCCCTCCTCATTGAAGGTCGGCACATCGGGCAGTTGCTTCAGGCGCCTGTCGGTGCCGCCGACCAGTGGGCGTATGTCGCCTGCCTTCCACGCGGCCATCACCGGCCTTTGTGCAACCGAGAAAATCAATTCCAGCCGGCCGGACAGAAAATCGCGCACCGCAGGGCCCACGCCTTTGTACGGAACATGCACGGCGCGGATGCCGATCTTGTCGTCCAGCATTGCCATGCCCAGGTGGAACAGATGGCCGATACCCGAGGAACCGTAGTTCAATTTGCCGGGATTGGCCTTCATGTATGCGACCAGTTCCTTGAAATTCGTCACCGGCACCGACTTGTACGCCCACAGCGCGATCGGCAGATCGCCCAACTGGGCAACGCCCTTGAAATCGGTCATGGCATCGAACCCCGGGTCATTGTAAAAGAACCGGTTGAACACAAGTTGACTGGTGCCGGCGGTCAGGATGGTGTAGCCGTCGGGTTCCGCGCGCGCCACCGTCTGCAACGCGATGTTGCCACCCGCGCCGCCGATGTTATCGACAAAGAAAGTCTGCCCCATCTGTTCGCTGACTGCCGGAGCAAGACCCCGGGTCATGATGTCGAATGCGCCGCCGGGGGACGAAGGAATCAGCCAGCGAACGGTCTTGGACGGATAGGCCTGTGCTTGTGCCCCCTTTGAAAAGGGCAGGTTGAACGCCGTCAGGCTGAAAAGGGCTACCAAGGACATGGCGAAATTCGTGGGAGTATTACGCATCGTCAATCCTTTCTTATCGATATAGGTTTCGGTCAGGAAATTACGCGGCTACCTTCGAATCGCGAAAAAGCGCCGCCGGACTATTGCGTCTTCGGTTCAGATTGCGCAGTGAGCGCGTCACACCACCATATCGCGCGACACCGGCCGCCATGCAAGCGAGCGAGCCTGGCTGCGCTGCAGCACGGCATTCACCACGATCACCAGAATCGTGACGACAATGACGCCCGCAAGCACGCCAACCGTGTCGTTGAGAGACCGCGAGTTGTTGATATACCAGCCAAGCCCGGAATCGGCGGCAATGAATTCCCCCACCACCGCGCCCGAGATCGCGCGCGGCAGCGCGATCTTCAAGCCGGCAAATAGAAACGGCACGGTCGTGTTCCACACGATGTGGCGCGTGACCTGCCATTGGCTGGCGCCGGCTACTCTCGCCATGGCCACCAGGCGCGGATCGACGCTCAGAATGCCGGCCATGCCGTTGTAGAACATCAGGAAGAACACTATTGAGGCGACGAACACGATCTTGGTCATGATCCCAATGCCCAGCCACAGGATGAACAAAGGCGCGAGCGCGAGCTTGGGCACGCCGAAAGCCGCGGAAAGAAACGGCTCCGAGGCCTTCAGCAAACGCGGCGACAGCCGCAGCAGAAAGGGCAGGGCCGCGCCACCAACTCCGCCCAGGATCATGCCGGCGGCGGCTTCGCTGAAAGTGACCAGCGAGTCGCGAAAAAGTTGAGCGCTCAGAGCAAGATCCCAGATTCGCGCGAAGGTCGCCACCGGACCCGGCAGCCACTCCTTGCCCATCCAGTAACTGCCGAACTGCCACAGCGCGAAGCAGGCAAGCGCCACGCCTATGCGGCCGTAGGGAATCCAGCGGCGCCGCGAACGCGGTACCGGAAACGGCAAACTCTCCGCGACGGCGCTCACAGCAGTTCCTTGCGCACGGTCTCGTACATGTCGCCGAATCCTTCCAGTTTGTAGAAATTCGACAGGTCGCGCGGCCGCGGGATGGCGACATGGTGCTCGTAGATCACCCTGGCAGGCGAGCGCGACAGCACCAGCACGCGGTCGCCCAGCGCAATCGCCTCGCCGATATCATGGGTGACGAAAACGATCGTCTTGCGCCCGAGATTCCACAATCTCAATAAATCCTGCTGCAGCTGAGTGCGCGTCTGCGCATCGACGGCGCCGAACGGCTCGTCCATCAGAATGATCGGCGGGTCGTAGGCGAGGGTGCGAATCAGCGACGCGCGTTTGCGCATTCCCCCGGACAACTCGTGCGGGTAGTAGTGGTCAAATCCGATCAAGTTGACCGCTTTCAACAAACCCTGCATCCGCGCCATGCTCTCTTGGTTGAGCCGGCCCTGCAGCTTGAGCGGGAAGGTCACGTTGTCTATGAGGGTCTGCCAGGGAAGCAGATTGTCGTCCTGCGTGACATAGCCGATATGGCAGTTCAAGCCCGGATTGAGCGCCGCCGAGGCTAGATTGATCGACTCGCCGCGAAACAGCATTTCGCCGCCGCTCGCCCCATCGACCTGCGAGAGGATGTTGAGCAGCGTGGTCTTGCCCGACCCGGAAGGCCCCACTATGGTCAGAAATTCGCTGTCGCCCACGCAGAAGGAGAGATCGGACAGGACCCACGGCGATTCGCTTTGTCCCGGGCGCGGCGGAAAACGCTTGGACAGGCGGCGGACTTCGAGCGCGGCGGCGGGGCTGCTCATGCGCCTGCCACCCAGGAGGTGCCTGCTCCGGTGCGCGGACGCCAGCGCAACAGCCAGCGCTCGAAGTGCGCGACGCCGATATTGATGACAACCACGATGAGAGTCAGCGTGGCCAGCGACACGAACACCGTGGTGGTATCGAAGTCGGTTGCGCCGGCCTGGATAAGATAGCCCAGCCCGCGGTTCGAGGAGATCAGCTCGCCCACCACCGCGGCGCCGATCGAATAAGGCGCGGCGATGCGGAACCCGGCGAACGCATAGGGGATGGCGCCCGGCCATACGATATGGCGCGCAATGTCGCGCTCCGAGGCGCCGGCGACGCGGGCCATGTTCACGTATTGCGGATTCACCGCCTGCACACCCGCCATGGTGGAGAAGAACACCAGGAAAAATACGATGCTCGCCACCAGCGCGATCTTGGGCTCCAGGTCGATGCCGAACCACAGCACAAACAGCGGTGCGAGCGCGAGCTTGGGCACGCCGTAACCGCCGGCGAAATAGGGATCGAGAATGGCGTTGAGCACCGCCTGCTTGCGCAGCATGAAGGGCAGCAGCAGGCCCGGAATACCACCGACCAGAAAGCCGTAGACGGCGGCCTGGGCCGTATAGTTCATGTGGTAGAGCAATTCGCCATTGAGCGACAATTCTCCAAAACGCAGCGTGGTACCGATCGGGCTCGAGAACCAGTGGGTCCCGAACCCCATGCTGCAGGCCTGCCACAACCCAAGAAAAACCGCTAGCAGGATAAGCCGGTCGATGGCGAGGCGCAGGTTCATCGCGGCCTATTTCACGAATTTGTTGGTGTAGATGTGGGCGAACGACGATAGCTTCTCTTCCGCCTTGAGCATGCCGCCCTGCAACATCACCTCCTGCGCATTGCCGAAGCGTTTGTCGTCCATTCTGGGGGATTCGGGCATCCACTTGATCCAGAGCGCGAAGGATTTCTCGAACACGCCTCTATCCATTCCCGGAATGTGCTTGTGCAGAAGCTCCGCGCTTTCCTTCGGGTTGCTGCGGATGAACCGCATTGCCTCGGCGATGCCTTCGACCAGCTTCGAGCACGTGGCGGCGTTCTCTTCGCAGTAATCGGTCCGTGCCATGACGCCGTTCAATGCCAGCGGACTGATTTCCGGAAAATCGCCGCGATCCTTCGCCCCGCCGCGCAGCCCGCTCGAGAGCAACATGCCGTAGCCGGCGTCGATCGCCTGGAACGGCTGAGGCAAAGTTTCGACGAACCCCGCTATGGCGCCGCTTTTCAGCGCCGCCGCGGCGGCTTCGGGCTGCATTACCGCCACTTTGATATCGCGCTCCGGATTGAGCCCGCCCTTGCGAACAAACAGCCGCAAGTAACCATGAGGCAATGCGTTCGCGCCGGCGATCGCGATCGTCTTGCCCTTGAGAAACTCGACGCGCTTGCCGATCGGCGAGTCGATCGTAATACCCGCCGCTTGCGCGGCCTTTTTATCCACCACCAGTTCTTCGATCAAGCCGTCGAAAGTTCCGGCGATCTGGATCACCTTCTGGCCGCGGATGTTGGCCCGGATGATCGTCAGGCCCGAGGAGATCGAGAACTGCGCGCTTTTCGACAGCACGGCATTCATCGAACCGATGCCGCTGATGATCGGCATCTTGACTTTCAGGCCCTGCTTGGCCCAGAAGCCCTTGTCCTCGGCGATGTAGGCCGGGGCAAATCCAAGGTTGGCGGCAGGAAGCGCGAGAATGACCTCCTGCGCCGACGCCGCTTTCGTGATGCCGGCAAGCGCCGCACAGGCGAGTGCCGCCAGTGTGAAATAACGCAATTTCCGCATGATCCCTCCTCCGGTTGGTCCGCTTCTAAATCGCTCGAACTACTTCGTGAACTTGTTGGTGACGATGGCATCGAAGCCCGCGAGCTTCTCGCCCGCTTTGATCATGCCGCCCACGATCATCAACTCCTGGGAATTCTCCAGGCCTTTCATGTTCATCCTGGTGGTCTTGGGCGTCCATTTGAGCGTCAGATCGAAGGATTCCTCCAATACAGCGGGATCGATCTTCGGCATTTTTTTCGCCAGGATCGCAATGCTCTCTTCGGGGTGTTCGTGCATGAAGAGCATGCCCTCCAGATAACCGTCAAGCAGCTTCTGGCAAACGCCGGGGCGCTTGACGCAGACCTCGGGACGGGTCACCACGATGTTGAACGCAAAAGGCGTCATTTCGGGTAGGTCGCCGCGTATCGCAGTCGCCAGGCGCACCCCGTCCGCCTGGCGCATGGCGATCATCGGCCAGGGCGGTCCCTGAATATAACCATCGGTGGTGCCGCCTTTGAGCGAGGCAATTCCCGCTTCCGGAGGCATCGACACCACGGTCACGTCGCGTTCGGGATTCAGCCCGCCCTTTTGGAGCAAGTAGCGCAGGTAGACGTGCGGGATGGTGTTCACCGAGGTAATCGAGATTTTCTTGCCCTTGAGCGCCGCCATGCGCTTGTCGAGCGGCGATTTCTCGGTCACGCCCGCCGCCTGCGCGAAATCCCTGCGCACGATAAGTTCGAACGGCAGACCGTCAAGGGTCGAGCCGACCCCCAGCACCTTTTGCCCGCGGATATTGGCGCGAATGATGGTGGGGCCCGATGAATTGGAGAAATCGATGCTGCCGGCCAGCACCGCGTTCATCGACCCGATTCCCACGATGTCGTGCAGCGACACCTTGAGATTGCGCTTGGTCCAGAAACCCTTGGCGTCGGCGATGTAAGTGGGGGCGAAACCGATGGTCAAGGCCGGCAATGCCATCGACGTTTCTTCCATTTGTTGCGCTGCGGCCGGCGGCGTAATCGTCCCACCGGCCGCAATTGCGATGGCAATGGCAAGCGTTGAATATCTTCTGTGCATGGCAACCTCCCCCAAGGTGTTTGTGTGAAATCACGAAATTCCTGATTACCCCTCGATAAAATCGCGCCGTCTATCTCTGCTAGATGTGCAAATATACGACGCCGCGCGAAGATAAGATATATTCGTTAATCCAGCGACGATATGCCCGACTCCCTGACGCTTTTCACCGCCAGTTCGTAGTCATCTTTAATCAATTTCGCGAACTCCTCCGGGGTGTTGCCGGTTGCAACGATCAGGTCCGATGCAAACCGCTCTTGTAACAGGGGAAGTTTGATCGCCTTGATGATCGCCGCATTGAGCCGCATGACGATATCTCGGGGAAGGTTCGCCGGACCGCCAACCCCGACCCAGGAGGAACTCGCCTCGAACTCCGGCAGCACTTCCTGAATGGTCTGCATCCCTTTCGGGAGCAGGTGCCTGACCTTCTCCTTGGTGCTCATGGACCCCAGGAACTTCAGTTTTCCCGATTGCACCAGCTTATAGCTGGTCGAATAGGTGATGAGGCCGACCGGCGGCTGTCCACTGAACATAGCGGGAAACATGGGTCCGAAGCCCTTGAACGGGGCATGAAGAATTTTCGTATGGGCCATGCGGTTCATGTTTTCGGCATCCAGGTGCCAGGAACTGCCGATGCCGGATGTCGCCCAGGCAAGAGAGTTCTTTCTGGCATAGGCGAATAACTCTGTGAGGTTGTTCGCGGGGAAGTCTTTGCTGGCCACAATGACGTTGACACCCTCAGTAACCACTGTAATGGGCGTAAAACTCTTGATCGGGTGGTAGGGCGTTTCCTTGCGCATTGCCGGCGTGACCACCCAGGGATTGGAGGCCGTCCACAGAATCGTGTAACCGTCCGGATCGGCGTTCGATACGTATTCGGTGCCAATGAGCCCGCTTGCCCCAGGTCGGTAATCAATGATGCCGGGCTGACCCAGTTCCTGATCCAGTATCGGAAGGAGCAGCCGGACGGTGATGTCCACCCCACCCGGCGGGTAGGGAATGACGATCCGGATCGGCTTGGTGGGGTAGGACTGGGCAAAAGTGCTTAGTGGCGCCGAGAGGCATGCGGCCGCGAAGGGGACAATCATGATTCGGCGGAATATAGACATTTTTACCCCCCCATTTGTCCATTGCAGCCAATTGGCAGCTTACGCTTCCGTTTTTGAAATATGCAGTTGTTATTGGCCGTACGTAGAACTCACGCATATTTTTTATTGGTAAGGCAGCGACGCTTTCCATGTCCGTGTTGTTTGAACCTGGCAATCGCAAGCAGAGTATTCCTGGCCACGTTATAAAGCTGCGGCATCGGCTTATCTCAGAACTATGATGATCGCGCCGCAGTTCTTGACTAAGTCGACGTGCGAGGTTATGGTCGGACACAGAGGGATTCATCAAAATGCGCGCGGTATTCCAACCGCCATTTAAAAAAGGAGGAGCGCCATGCAGGCCCGTAATCCGATTGCACTTGCCGTAGCATTGCTTTGCGCTTGCCTGACGGCTCAGGCGCAGAGCTATCCGACCAAGGAGCTGAATGTGGTGGTGGGTCTGCCCGCCGGCAGCGGCGGTGACGTTATCGCCCGCTATTACGCCAACAAGCTTGCGGAGGTCTCCGGCAAGCCGGTGATCGTGGAAAACAAGCCCGGCATGATCCTGTCGCTTGGCGCCGATTACGTCGCCAAAGCGCAGCCCGATGGATACACCATCCTCGTCACCTCCATCACCTCGTCGCACGCGGCCAATCTGTTCAATTTCAAGAAGCTGCCCTACGATCCGGTGAAGGACTTCACGCCGGTGACCACGCTGCAAAAAGGCTACTTCATTCTGATGGTGCGCCCGCAAGCGCCGTGGAGAAGCGTCGCCGAGTTGACCGAGGCAATGCATGATAAGGGCGACAAAGCGAGTTATGGCTACGGTAGCCCGCCGGCGCTTGCCTCCGCCGAATTGTACAAAGCGCGCGCCGGGTTGAAGGCCCTGGGCGTCGCTTACAAGACCTCGATGAACTCGCTCGCGGAGATGTACAGCGGTGCGCTCGACTTCCAATTCATCGACAGCACCCAGGGCACGGTGCAGATGCGAAGCGGCAAATTGCGCGCCATGGCGATCACCGCCGGGGAGCGAGTACCCGGGGTCGACCTGCCCACCATGGCCGAAGCGGCCAACATTCCGGAATTCGACATCTCGCCCGCCTGGGGGGTGTTCTTACCTGCCGGCGTGCCGCAACCCATCGTTACTCAACTGGAGTACTGGTTCAACCAGATCGTAAAAATGGAGGCGACCAGGGACTATCTGGCCAAGACCCATGCGACAGCGTTTCCCGGCGACGCGAAGACGCTGGCCGCATTCCTTCCCAAGGAGATCGAGCGCTGGCGGGAACTGTCCCGGCTGGCGAAGATCGTGCCGCAGTGAATTGGGTCCGGCGCGAACCCCAGGACGCGTTTACTGCCGCAGGACGGGGGCATGTGCAGAGGCTGGCTGAGCCGACCGATCGAATTGGCTTGAGGGAGATTCCATGAAACAGACAGCCCGCCTGATAGCTGCGTTCGTTTTCATAGCGTGGATACCGCTTGTCGTGCAGTCCCAGGACTATCCGATCAAACCGGTGCGCATCCTCGTCCCGCATCCGGGAGGCGGAGGTCCGCTCGATGCGCCGTCGCGCGGACTGGCCGAGTTTCTGGCCAATGACCTGGGGCAGCCGTTCGTGGTCGAGAATCGCGACGGCGCGCAGGGAATCATCGGCACCACCGCGGTGGTAAAGAGCGACCCCGACGGCTACCAGCTTCTATTCACCAGTTCATCGGTCATTACCCTCAATAGCCTGGTGCGGCTCGATGTCCCTTATGACTGGGAGCGTGATCTGGACCCGGTGGCCTATGTGGGCGCTATCAGCACCCTGATGATGGTGAACCCGTCGGTGCCGGTGAATTCGCTGCATGAACTGCTGGCACTCGCCAAGGCGAGGCCCAATGCCGTTACCTGGGGAACGCTGGGGACCACCAGCTCCGGTCCGCTGATGATCGGCTGGTTCAAGAAGCATCGGAATGTGCAGTTCTACATGATTCCCTACAAAAGCACCATTCAGGCGGTCCTGGGCGCCATCGCCGGAGACGTGAACGTCGTCGCCTATGCGGTCGGGCAAGGGGCGAAGCTCACCAAATCCGGAAAACTGAAAGCGATCGCGCTGATCGGCGGCAAGCGCGCGGCGGAACTTCCCGAGGTACCGACCACCGAGGAGCTTGGCGTGGATATCAAGTTCCGTACCTGGATGGGCCTGTTTGCTCCCAAGGGCACGCCGCGCGACATCATCAACCGGCTGAATGCGTCCGGCGCGAAGGCGATGAAGGATGCGGCAATGCGGGAGAAATACATGCATGCGGCGGGCGTATTCGAGGATGAAATCAGCGGCACATCGCCCGAAAAATTCGCTGCCTTCATCCGCGAAGACCGCAAGGGCTATGAAGAGGCGGTGAAGGTTGCTGGGATCACCCGCAAGTAGCCGGCGACAAAGCACCAGGAAATGGCCAATGGGGGGCGGAGGCACGTGAGCCGGATTTCAGCGGCCTGGATCGGAACGAGGGGTCACCACCCGGGGCATTTTTTCGTCAGGAGGAAAGCATGCGAATCACAAGTCAATTCACCATAGTTCTGCTCGCCGCTCTGGCCGGTGCATCCGCTGCGCAGGCCCAAACCTTCCCCTCCAAACCGGTACGCATCATCATTGCCTCGGCGCCGGGGGTGACCACGGACATTCTGGGACGCGGCATGCTCGAACCTTTGAGCCGCGCCCTGGGCCAGACCGTCATCGTGGAGAACCGCGTCGGGGCAGACGGCATTATCGGCACCGAAGCCTGCGTGCGCGCCGCGCCCGACGGGCATTCGCTGTGCGGCACGGCAAGCAACGTCATCGTCTGGAACACGGTGCTGCGTAAAAAGCTTCCCTACGACGTGCTGAACGATCTCACCCCGGTAATGCTGGCAGGCTTTTTCGACAGCGCCCTGGTGGTGCATCCCGCCGTGCCGGCGACCAATGTGCAGCAATTGTTCGAGCACGCGAAAGCCAATGCCAACAAGGTCAACTGGGCGCACTTTGGCGTGAACAGCACCGGTTACATGTACATGCGCTGGCTGAATGTCAACAAGGGCACCGCGTTCTATCCCGTGCCCTACAAGACACCGCCGCAGAACGTCGCCGCCATGGTCTCGGGAGAAGGCCACGCCGCCGTCACTTCGCTCAACACCGCCGGACCGCATGTCAAGGCCGGCCGGCTCAGGGCGCTGGCGGTTACCTCGAGCTCGCGGATATCCGATTTGCCCAATGTGCCCACGTTCGAGGAAGAAGGCATCAAGCTGCCATTGCGCACCTGGTTCGGTTACCACTATCAGACTGCGGTGCCGCGCGAGATCGTGCTGCGCATGAATTCCGAAATTCGCAAGGTCTTCGATATTCCGGCATTCAAGACCAGCGTCCTGGACGGCATCGGACTTACCGCCACTCCCGGCAGTCCGGAGGATTTGGATGTCTTCCAGCGGGCTCAGATCAAGGCGGTTTCTGAACTGGTCGCCGGCATCGGCATCAAGCCCGAGTAGACTATTTACTCACGAAAAGTTGTCAAATCAGAGTACTTAATTGCCCCGTAATGTCCGTCGCGGCTTGCGATTGTCAATGCAATGTTTGACTTGGCAGGCTCAGGAGAAATAGACATGAATCTTATCAAGAGCATTCTATTCTTTGTGCTGCTGGCGGGTGGCGGTTCAACGGCGATCGC
>Ga0155956_1309_pt5 | contig 13468 bp, 11 predicted proteins | sample RifCSPlowO2_02_FD_107610 | JGI IMG/M metagenome (GOLD analysis project Ga0155956, IMG submission 107610) | Betaproteobacteria bacterium RIFCSPLOWO2_02_FULL_62_17 | reverse complement strand
ATCTTCGCTCCGCCATGAACATAGTGCGCGATGCGTCCCTGGGCCTGAATTCGCGCGAATCGGCGGATGGAAAGGTTCTCCCCGATCTTGCCAACCAGCCGTTTGCGGGTTTCCTCGACGTCAGCATCGCCCAAAGGCAGTACCGATAATGCCGCCGGATCCGCCGGGTTTTGCATGGCCACCAGGCGTGCAAGGTTCGCAGCAAATCCCAGAAAATCCTCATTCTTCGCCACAAAATCGGTTTCGCAATTGAGTTCGATCATGGCCGCAAGTTTGCCATCGGCCGCGCAAAATAATCCCACCACGCCTTCTGCCGCGACCCGCGCAGCGGCTTTGGATGCCTTGTTGCCGAGCTTTATTCTGAGGATCTCTTCGGCTTTTGAAAGATCGCCTGCGGCCTCCGTCAAGGCCTTCTTGCATTCCATCATCGGCGCATCGGTCTTTTCACGAAGCTCCCTTACCATGCCTGCGGTGATTTCCGCCATTTACCGTGTTCCTCGAAAAGGTTCAAAAAAAGGGGCTCGCGCCCCTTTTGAGGTCTAAAACAATAGGCTCACGCGGTCACGCCGCGCGCCCCTCGGTCGCATCGATCTCCACGAAGTCGTCACTGGCGACGCTGGAGACGATCTCCTGCACCGTCTGATTGCGCCCTTCCAATACCGCGTCGGCCACCCCTCTGGCGTACAGTCTGATCGCGCGGCTGGAATCGTCGTTCCCAGGAATGATATAGGCGATGCCATCCGGAGAATGATTGGTATCGACAACACCGATAACCGGGATACCGAGTTTGCGCGCCTCCGCGATGGCGCCCTTTTGATAGCCGACGTCCACCACGAAGATGGCATCGGGCAGCTTATCGAGATCCTTTATGCCACCCAGGCTGCGCTGCAATTTGACGATCTCGCGCTGGTAGCTGAGCCCCTCTTTTTTTGAAAGACGTTCAAGCGAACCATCCTCCCCCATTGCCAGCAGGTCTTTCAGTCGCTTGATCGACTGGCGCACCGTCTTGAAATTGGTAAGCATGCCTCCAAGCCAGCGATGTTCCACATAGGGTGATCCGCAACGCTCTGCCTCTTCCCGGATGATTTCGCGAGCCTGGCGCTTGGTGCCGACAAAAAGAACGGTGCCTTTGTTTGACGAGATCTGGCGGAGATACTTCATCGCCTCCTGATACATCACCATGGTCTTTTCGAGATTGATGATGTGAATCTTGTTGCGATGCCCGAAGATGAAAGGTGCCATCCTGGGATTCCAATAGCGCGTTTGGTGCCCGAAATGCACCCCCGCTTCCAGCATTTGACGCATGGTTGTAGACATGACTTGACGCTTCTCCAGACTAGGGTTGACAAACCGCCAGACCCAATGACCCCGGCAATTCGGGGCACCCTAACGGGCAGGCGGCAAGAATTTAGAAAAAATGGCCTGTCCAAAGTTGAACAAGCCGTGTAGTTTAGCACGAAGTCCCGGCAAATCCCCGCTTTTCCCATTCCAAACAGCGGATTAGTCGAAAATTTACCTAACCAGAAATGCAGTCCTTGGCATTTGCCTGGTACCCTCAGATGGCATATCCTCTCACGCCATTTTTGACATTCCGAGCCATTCAAGACCATGCCAATAGAAATCAAGACCCCTGAAGAAATAGAAAAAATGCGCATCGCCGGACGCCTTGGCGGCGAAGTGCTTGATTTCATAGCGCCTCATGTCAAACCGGGGATTACCACGGCAGAATTGGATCGTCTTTGCCATGACTACATGGTGAATGTTCAAGGGACCGTTCCCGCGCCCTTGAACTATGCGCCGCCGGGTTATAAGCCCTTCCCGAAATCGATCTGTACCTCGGTGAATCACCAGGTGTGCCACGGCATTCCGGGAGAGCGAACGCTGAAATCCGGAGACATCGTCAACATCGATATCACGGTCATCAAAGACGGATTTCATGGCGATACCAGCCGCATGTTTTTTGCCGGCGAACCGTCAATCCAGGCGCGACGGCTTTGCGATGTCACATTCGAGTGCATGTGGATCGGGATCAAGGCGGTACGCCCGGGCGGTTATCTAGGTGATATAGGAGCGGCGATCCAGCGGCACGCCGAGAGCCACGGCTACAGCATAGTGCGCGAATTCTGTGGCCACGGCATAGGCAGGCGCTTTCATGAGGAGCCCCAGGTGCTGCATTACGGCCGCGCCGGCACCGGCGCCAGGCTTCAACCCGGCATGATTTTCACCGTGGAGCCGATGGTCAATGCCGGTGCCTCGGCGATACGGGAGCTGGCGGACGGGTGGACCATCGTCACCAAGGATCATGCTTTGTCCGCCCAGTGGGAACATACCGTCCTGGTCTCGGACGCCGGTTTTGAGGTGCTGACGGTCTCGGCGGGTGTCGCTCAAGAGCCGGCTTTGAACTGACTTGACGATGCTGCCCCGACACCATTGACAAATTCACCCGTGCTGCCCGCTGATTCGCAACTGAGCTCGACCCGAAAAACCGAGATTGCACGACTTCGCGGCACCCTCAAGGCGGACCGGGCCATGCTTCGCGCCAGATTCGAGAAGGGGCTGGGATCGACCGCGCTGCTCCATGCGCATCGCAAACTGGTCGATGCGGTGCTGACCAGCGCATGGAAAGCATTAGGGTTCCCGCGGGAACTTGCCTTGCTCGCGGTGGGCGGATACGGACAAGGAAACCTTTTCCCCCACTCCGATGTCGACATGCTTGTGCTCATGCCGGCGGATCCGGATGAACGCCTGGCGAGCAGGATAGAAGGATTCATCGGGCGGCTCTGGGACCTGGGCCTCGAAGTCGGGCACAGCGTTCGAACCGTCGCACAATGCCTCGATGAAGCCAGCCGTGACGTCACCGTGCGCACCGCGCTTTTGGAGGCGCGGCCGCTGGCAGGCCGCCGTGCATTGATTCAGGAACTTCGCCAGGGGACACTGCGGGCTCTGGACACACGGGCATTTCTCAAGGCAAAGCAACTCGAACAGGCGCAGCGCCACGCCAAATACCTTGAAAGCCCGTACAGCCTGGAACCCAATATCAAGGAATCACCGGGCGGCTTACGCGACCTTCAGGTGATACGCTGGATTGCGCTGGGTTGCGGTCTGGGCAGCACCTGGTCGGATCTGGCCAAAAAGGGTTTCATCACGGTGGCCGAGGCAAGGCAGGCTGCGCGGCACGAACGCTTTCTGCAGACGCTTCGTATCCGGCTTCACTATCTGGCGGGACGCCGTGAGGATCGACTGCTGTTCGATTACCAGGACCGCCTCGCCAGGGAAATGGGATACGCAACCACGGTCGGCAAGCGCGCCAGCGAACAATTGATGCAGAGATACTATCGCGGCGCCAAAGCCATCACCCAACTCAACGTTCTGCTGATGCAGAATCTCGAAGCTGCGGCAGTGCCGGAGGTGGAGGACGAGTCCACGCAAATCAATGAGCGATTCAGCAGGCAGCGCGATCTCCTGGATATCAAATCCGAAGACCTGTTTGCCAAGGAACCCAGGGCGATATTGGAATGTTTTCAGCTCATGCAAAGGCATTCCGAACTCAAGGGCATGACAGCAAAGACCCTGCGTGCGCTTTGGCGTGCCCGCGAAATCATTGACACCCGGTTCCGCAACGACCCCGTCAACAAGGCGAATTTCCTCGCGTTGCTGCAGCAGCCGCGTGGCATCGTTCATGAATTGCGGCGCATGAATCAATATGGCGTTCTTGGGGCTTATCTCCCCGCATTTCGCCGCATCACCGGGCAGATGCAGCACGACCTGTTCCACGTCTACACCGTCGATCAGCATATTCTTACCGTGGTCCGGAACCTGCGCCGCTTCACCATGGTCGAATTTGCGCATGAATATCCGCTGTGCAGCCGGCTGATCGCCGGGTTCGACAAACATTGGCTTTTGTACATCGCCGCGATATTCCACGACATCGCCAAGGGAAGGGGCGGTGACCATTCCCTGCTCGGCATGGCCGATGCCCGCAGATTCTGCCGGGCCCATGGCCTTGCTCTGGAAGACACCGAACTGGTTGTGTTCCTGGTGGAGCATCATTTGACCATGTCCGCGGTCGCGCAAAAACAGGATCTGGCCGATCCCGATGTGCTGCGCAGATTCGTCGATATCGTAAAGTCGGAGCGACGTCTGATCGCGTTGTACCTGATCACGGTCGCCGACATCAGGGGCACCAGCCCGAAAGTCTGGAATGCGTGGAAAGGCAAACTTCTCGAGGATCTTTTTCACGCCGCCGACCGCCTGCTGCGCGGCGAAAATGTCACCTTCGATAACGATATTCTCCACAAGCAGGAAGAGGCCCTGCGGCTGCTGCGCCTTTACGGTCTTTCCGACGATGTCCAGGAGGAACTCTGGAAGCAGCTCGATGTGCCCTACTTCCTGCGCCACGATGCGCAGGAAATCGCCTGGCAGACGCGTCACCTGTACCGGAATTGCCAGACGCAGAAACCGGTGGTCAAAGCAAGGCTGTCTCCGGTTGGAGAAGGGCTGCAGGTAATGATCTACACGCTCGACCAGCCGCAGCTTTTCGCGCGAATCTGCGGCTACTTTGGCGCAATTGGCTTCAACATTGTCGACGCAAAAATCCATACAACGAGGAACGGCTACGCGCTGGACACGTTCCAGGTAATGGGTGGCAAGACCTCGCCCGGTTACCGCGAGATGATCACCCTCATTGAGCACGATCTGGCGTCGGTGCTGTTGGCACAGGAGGCGCTTGCGGCGCCGTTGCGAGGCCGGATATCGCGCCAACTGCGCCACTTCCCGATTCAGGCCGAGGTTCATATCCAACCCGATGATCGCGGCCAGTTCCACCTTCTGTCGATTACCGCCGGCGACCGGCCGGGACTTCTCTACAGCATGGCTCTGGTGCTGGCGCGATATGGCGTGAACCTCCATATGGCGAAAGTGGTCACCCTGGGCGGGCGCGCGGAAGACGTATTTGTCCTCAGCGGGGCGGCATTGCAGAATCCGCGGGCCGTGCTGTTGCTGGAGCAGGATCTGCTTGAAACTCTCACGCCGGAACCGATGCCGCGCGCTGCCAACGCGTGACCGCGGCTGTGCAAAGCTAATCCTCGGAATCCTGCAATCCGGGAAACAAGACATCGGTAAATCCCAGTTTGGAAAGATCCGGCATCCGCATGGGGTACAGGATCCCGTCGAGGTGATCGCACTCATGCTGCACTACGCGCGCATGAAATCCGTCAACGATGCGGTCGATGGGCGCGCCGAATTGATCCGCCCCGCGATAGCGCAATCGCAGGTATCGCGGCACCAGACCACGCAAGCCCGGCACCGACAGACACCCTTCCCATCCTTCCTCTATTTCGCTTCCCAAAGTCTCGATCAGCGGATTGATCAACACCGTTTCGGGCACTTCTTCGGCATCCGGATAGCGCGGGTTGCGGCGCACGCCAAAAATGACAACGCGCTGCAAAACCCCGATCTGTGGCGCGGCAAGCCCTGCCCCGTCAAGATGCACCATGGTATCGCGCATGTCTTCGATGAGCGCCAGCAACTCCGGGGTGCCGAATGCCTCGATTTTGCGCGATACCTCGAGCAAACGAGGATCTCCCATGCGCAAGACCTCGCGAATCACTGCATCACTCCCAACACTCCTTCGATGATGCGGCCGACCCGCGCCATGCCCTCGCGATGAATGGCGTGCATGGCATCCAGGTCGATGCGTTTGAGGCTGTCGCCGCGCCCGGCTGCGTAATTGGCCACCATGGCGAGAGCACCGTAGGCCATGCCAAGCTCCCGGGCAAGAGCGGCCTCGGGCATGGCTGTCATGCCTACCAGGTCCGCGCCGTCGCGCTCCAGACGGTCGATCTCGGCCGCGGTCTCAAGGCGCGGCCCTTGCGTGACCGCATAAACCCCTCGCGGCAGGACCGCTTCGCCGCAAGCTTTGGCGCCGGCTAGAATCGCGGCGCGTATTTCCTCGGAGAACGGCTCGGTGAAATCGATATGGGTCACTGCTTCGCCATTCTCAAAGAACGTCTGCCCGCGCGCGCAGGTGTAATCGATGATCTGGTGGGGGACGGCCAATGACCCGGGCACATACTGCGCGCCGATGCCCCCCACAGTGGCAAGCGACAGAATCCGCGAGACCCCGGCCGATTTCAACGCCCAGATATTCGCCCGATAATTGATCTGGTGCGGAGCAATCATGTGTTTCGGCCCGTGGCGCGCCAAAAAAACCAGCTCCCGGCCATGGAGCGTGCCAACGGCCAGCGAGGCGGATGGATCCCCGTACGGGGTGCGAATTGCCTCCCTTCGCGAGAGCGCCAGACCGGAGGGTTGAGTCATTCCGCTTCCGCCGATTATGGCAAGCATCAGTGGCCGCTCAACGCATAGATCTCCGGGAGGTTCCGCCAGGCACCGTGCACATCCAGGCCGCAACCGAACACATAGCGGTTGGGCAGGGTAAGACCGACAAAATCCGCGTCCACGAGTTTGCTTCGACCGGTGTCTTTCAGCGTCAGAACAGCCAGGTGACAGCTCGCGGCCCCGAGCGCAAGCACTTCGGCGCGAACCGCGCGCAAGGTTTCGCCGGCGTCAAGTATGTCGTCCAGCACCAGAACCGCCCGGTTCCTCACCGATGCGGGCGGCGCCACGCTCCAGTGCAAGGCGCCGCCGGTCGTCGCATCGCCATAGCGCGAAGCGTGCGCGTATTCAAGCTCCAGAGGAAAACGCAACAAAGGCAGCAGCTGTCCCGCAAAAAACACTCCCCCGCGCATGATTACGAGCACGATTGGATTCGACTCCCGCAGCAGCGCGGATATATCGCCGGCCATGCGCTTGATGGCTTTTTGAACCGATTCCGAATCGCAAAGCATTTCGGCTTCTTCAAGAATCTTCCAGGCTTCTTGGGGCAGCATTCGCTGAATTCCGTATAAAGAACGGCGCTCAGCGCAAAAGCCTTGACAGCATGTCTTCGAACTCCTTGCCGATCTCGGGATGTTTTCGCCCATAGGCGATGGTCGCCGCCAGATAGCCGAGTTTCGAGCCGCAATCGTAGCGCGTCCCCTTGAACCGGTGCGCGACCACGCGCTCCTCCTGAAGCAGCGATTCGATCGCATCCGTCAATTGAATTTCACCGCCGGATCCCGGCGCCAGTTTCTCCAGATGGGAAAAAATCCTGGCCGTCAGAATATAGCGTCCGACCACGGCGATGCGCGAGGGCGAAGCCTCCGGGGAGGGCTTTTCGACGATACCCAGCACCTCGTCGAGGTCCTCGCCGAGCGCCTTTGGCATGATGATGCCGTAGCGATCGCTGTGCTCCGGCGGTATTTCCTCCACGCCCAGGACCGAACACTGCAGGCGCTCATGGATTGCGGCCATCTGCCGCATTATCGGAGGCTCGCCGTCTATCAGGTCGTCCGCAAGAATGACCCCAAAGGGTTGATCCCCCACCACCGGACGCGCGCAAAGCACTGCATGCCCCAGCCCCAGCGGTTCCACCTGCCGGATGTAAATGCAATTGACATGCTTGGGCAGTATTCCCTGTACCAGCTTCAACAGATCCTCTTTGCCGCGCGCCGCCAGTTCACTTTCGACCTCATAGGCCTTGTCGAAATGATCCTCGATGGCGCGCTTGTTTCGGCCCGTAATAAAGATCAAGTCCGTCATCCCGGCGGCAACGGCCTCCTCCACCGCGTATTGGATCAGCGGCTTGTCAACGACCGGCATCATTTCCTTCGGGCTGGCCTTGGTGGCCGGAAGAAAGCGGCTGCCCATGCCCGCCACCGGAAATACGACTTTGCTTACCTTAGCGCCCATCAGGAATCTCTTTCTTCTTTATCAACTGCATGAAGCCGTGCTCGTCGAGAATTCTGACACCCAGCGCGCGTGCTTTCTCGAGTTTTCCGCCTGCATCTTCGCCGGCCACGACATAATCGGTCTTGCCCGATACCGAGCCGGCGACTTTGCCCCCCAGGGCTTCGATCAATCCCTTGGCGCGGTCGCGCGTCATTGTCGGCAATGTGCCGGTCAGCACGAATGTCTTGCCCGCCAACGCAGCGCCGCGCGGAGTACCAGCCAAACCGGGCCGGACGGCCTCGTTCAAGGCCATGATAACCGCGCGATTACGACTTTCATGCAGAAACTTGGCAAGACTGTCCATGAGTTCCGGTCCGATGCCTTCGAGCAGCTGCGGCAATGCCGGTTCGCCCCGGCGCTTGCGCGCGGCGTTGTCCCGTTGCAGGGATTTTTTTTGCTCCGCGATGCCGCCCCAATCGGCTTCGACCAGATTATCCAGGTCCTCGAAATGACCGGCCAGGACCTTTGCCACTTCCTCGCCGATGCCAGGGATCCCCAGCGCAAAAATCAACCGCGCCAACGGCCGGCCACGCGATGCATTGATGGCATCGATGAGATTCTGCGCGGACTTGCCGCCCATGCGGTCCAAACCCGCCACTGCCTCCGGCTTGAGGCCGTATAGATCCACGGGCGATACCGCCAGCGACTTTTCCACAAGTTGCTCCACGATCTTTTCGCCCAGTCCATCGATATCCATCGCGCGCCGTGACGCAAAATGCAGCAGCGCCTGCTTTCGCTGCGCCGGGCAAAACAAACCCCCGGTGCAGCGGGTAGCCGCCTCCCCCTCAAGACGGATCACGGCGGACCGGCACACCGGGCAGGTTGCCGGCATCACGAAGCGGTCATCCGCGGCGCGCGCGCCGGGACGCGAAACCCGCGCCACTTCCGGTATGACATCGCCGGCCCTGCGCACGAAAACCGTGTCACCGCGCCAGATATCCTTGCGCCTGATTTCATCTTCGTTGTGCAAGGTCGCGTTGGTGACAGTCACCCCGCCGACAAACACCGGTTTGAGGCGCGCGACCGGCGTCAAGGTCCCGCTCCGGCCCACCTGCACGTCGATGGCCAAAATCTGCGTTGTCGCCTCCTCGGCGGGAAATTTGTAGGCCACCGCAAAGCGCGGGGCGCGCGCCAGAAATCCGAGTTTCTCCTGCATGACAAGGGCATTGACCTTGAATACCACGCCGTCGATATCGTAGGGCAGCGCTCCTCGTCGCGATCCCATCCACTGGTGATACTCAAGCATTCCCTGCAGTCCCGACACCACCCTTCGTTCCGAGGAGACAGGCAAGCCCAGCCCCGCCAGCCAGTCCAGCGCTTGCGAATGGGCCCGGGGCATGCTTTGTCCCCCGACGTCACCGATTCCGTAGGCAAAAAACCGCAAGGGCCGCTGTGCGGTAATGCGCGGATCCAGTTGTCTCAAACTGCCGGCCGCCGCATTGCGCGGGTTCACGAACTCCTTTTCTCCCGCCGCGCTTTGCCGCTCATTCAAACGGTCAAAATCCGCGCGCAGCATGAGCACTTCGCCCCTGGCTTCAAGAACGGGGGGCGAGGCGCCGCGGAGTCGCAGCGGAATAGCACGCACGGTGCGCAGATTATTCGTGACATCCTCACCTCTGCTGCCGTCTCCCCGGGTGGCGCCGCGGACGAATGCCCCGGATTCGTAACGCAAACTGACGGCCAGGCCGTCAAATTTGGGCTCTGCGCAATACTCGATTTCACCGGCATCGCAGGACTCCCGAACGCGCCGATCGAACGCCTGCATTTCCGCTTCCGAGAACGCATTGCCAAGCGACAGCATCGGAATCCGATGCTCAGCGGTGCTGAACTCGGATAGCGGTTCGCCGCCGACTCGCTGGGTAGGGGACCTGGGCTCAAGCAGCTGCGGATACTGGCTTTCCAATTGCTGCAGCTCAAGGAACAGCCGATCGTATTCCGAGTCGGAAATTTCCGGATCGTCGAGGACGTAATACCTGTAATTGTGGGATTCAATGGCCTCCCGCAAGGCATTTACGCGGGAGCGCGCCGCTTCCAGGTTCGCGGACATCGCGTTTCAGGAAAACAGGCGCAATGCGTCCGCACTGCCCGGCAGAATTCCCCGGGTCGCCATCGCCTGATGAATGGCGGCCAGTTCCTTGGCGATTGCGTCGAACCCCGACCCGTCCAGCGAAGCCCGGTTGTCATCCACGATCCTGCCGCCGAGACCGGAGGCAAGGTGCTCCGCGAACTGCCTGAACTTGGTGAAGGAATGATTGCCCCCCGGGGATCGCGCCACATCAAATTCAAGCACCAGCGAGGCTGTCGTAAGTTCCCGCATCAATTCCGCCTGAAAAGCCGTTTCACCCTCGTTGGCCAGGCTGAATATCTCTCGCCCGTCTTCGTCGCGTCTTCTAAACTTGCCGTCCGCTTCCATGCCAAGGCCCGCCGCCTCGGCGATGGCGCGGATGCGGGTTCCGGGAAATGGCGCATTGCCTGCAACAACATGAACGGCGATCTGGATGTCCACGTCTCCGCAAAATTTATCAAGCATGCGCGCCTCCTGGTGGGCCGCCCCGAGGTCCAGCGGCGCCGCCCTGGCGCCGCAACGGCCCGCAATCGCCGATAGCCACGCTGCAAACGACTCCAAATCCGGTCCGGAAACCGGCCCCTGGCGATCCACAAGCTGGAACCCCACATTCAGACTCTGGTAGCGGGTATTTTCGAGAGGCGCTACCCACACGCCTTCCGACAGTGCCTCAAAGCTTATTCGGCGGGCGATTTCGCGGCTCAGGCCAGAGGTGTCCAGATGCTCCGCCGACAGGCCCAGGGGGGCTTCGAGCAACGCCACCAGATCAATTGCCCCGGACAATCTGGAGGTATCAGTTCTGCTCCTGGCGCCCTGCCCGGCTTTCCCGGAAAGGCTCGGTGCGTCCGCATCCGGGTTGGCGTCGAGAACGTGCGGTCCGTCTTGCGCCGGCGCCTCCTGCGCGACGGCATTTGCTGCTTGCGCGTCGGATTCGAGAAGCAGATCCGCGTGGTCTGACTTGAACGACAATTCCGACGCGCGGCGGTAACGGATTTCCTGCCATTTATTGAATGCCATGACGGCAATAACCACCGTCACGCCAATTCCCAAAAGCCCCAGTTGGAATTCGCTCATCGCCTCGTCATTTCCGTTGCCAGATGCAAGCCAGCGTTACCGCCTTCGCGGCAAATCACGCCGCCTCGGGTTCGCGCATTCTCAGCGCTTCCTCGATATCCACCGCGACCACACGCGAAACGCCTTGCTCCTGCATAGTGACTCCAACCAGCTGGCTGGACATCTCCATGCTTATCTTGTTGTGGCTGATGAACAGGAACTGTGTGTGTTCCGCCATTTTGCTCACCAATTCGCAGAATCTCAACGTATTGGCATCGTCAAGCGGCGCGTCGACCTCGTCCAAAAGACAGAAAGGCGCGGGATTCAGTTGAAACATCGCGAATACCAGGGCAATTGCCGTCAGCGCTTTTTCGCCGCCGGACAGCAGATGAATACTGCTGTTCTTCTTTCCTGGCGGTCTTGCGATGACCTGCACGCCGCTATCCAGTATCTCCTCCCCGGTCATCTCCAGGCGAGCCTCGCCGCCGCCGAAAAGAGCCGGAAACAGCATGCCAAAGTGGCCGTTTACAGTGCTGAATGTCGATTGCAGCAGCTCGCGTGTCTCACGATCGATTCTGCGTATCGCCATCTCCAGAATATCAAGCGCCTCGGCCAGGTCCTGGAATTGAGCGTCGAGATATTGCTTGCGGTCCCGGGCGGTCACCACTTCATCAAGTGCGGCCATATTGATGGCTCCGAGCTCGCCGATGGCATTGTTCAGCCGCGTAATTTCCCCTTGCAAAGGCGCCGCTCGCTGGCCCTCCTTCAGCATGGCCGCCAGCCCGCCTTCCCCGGCACCGGCGGCAACCAGTTGCGCCGCATATTGTTCGTAAATCAGGCGCGCGGCTTGTTCCTTCAATCGCAAATCCACGATTCTGTCGCGCAGCGGTTGCAGCTTCTGCTCCTGCTGCTGGCGCGATGCATCCGCTAAGCGCAGCCGTTCCGTCAGATCTTCCTGGAGCGCTCGGGCCTGACTCAAGTTTTTCTCGCGCGAAGTCCGCGTTTCAAGCGCGTTATGCAGTCTTTCCTGCAGGAGTTGATCGCCCAAGGTGGAAAGCTCCTGCTCCAATGCCGCTACGTGCAGCGACGCCACGGATATCTGCTCCGCCACGGATCTCAGCGTCGCCTCTATCTCCGCAATCTTGGTCTTGCATTCCCTTTCCGCGAATCCCGCATCCTGCTCTTCGCGAGCCGCCAGTTGCAGGACATCGCGCTGATGTCCAAGCAGATTCCCGGTGTCCTGACAACGCTGGGCGGTAAGCACTGCTTCCTGGCGCGTCACCTCCAAATCGGCGCGCATTCGCAGCGCGTTCTCCGTGGCCCCCGCATGCACTGCGCGTTCGGCGATTTCGTGTCCGGTGATTTCCTCGATCTCCAGCGCAATCTGCGCGAATCGTTGGGCATTGCTCTCGCCCTCCTCGATGCGCTTGACTTGCTGGAGTTGCTTTTCGTGGTGGCGCCGGTTCAGCGCTTCGCCGGCGGCACGCAGGGTCGACACCGCGGCAAGATGTTCTTCAAGCCGGCCCGATATCTCCGCCAGTCTCCCGCGCGCGCTGTCAATCAAATCACGATTGACCGCGACCTCCTCTATCAAACCCTCGATCTCGCGCTGTCTGGCGAGAATTCCGCTGTCCACGCTGTCGGGTGCGTGGAAAACCACGCCGTACCTGCTGAATTGGTGGCCATCCCGGTTGACCAGAATCTCCTCCGCGGCCAATCCCAAGCGGTCCTCCAATCCCGGCAGCCCTTCGATCACGTAGTGCCCGCGCAACCACTGTTCAACCATCTCGCCAAGACGCGCGTCGGTAATCTGCACCAGACTCGACAGCGGGACGCGGGCATTCGCCGGTTTTACAACGGCGGCGTCCCCCGGCAAATGGACCAGCACTCTGGACGGGGGCGGGTCAAGCAGCAGTCGTTGCAGCGAGGCCGAGTCTTCAATTTCAAGCGAATGCAGCCGCTCGCGCAGAACCGACTCCACGGCGGTTTCCCAGCCCTCCTGTACAGCGAGTTTCTGCCAAAGCCGCGGCCGGGCCAGCAGGCCCTGCCGTTCGAGCCATTCATCGACCTTCCCGTTTTCATCGGATTGCCGCTGAATGCGCTGCAAGGTAATCAGCTTGGCGTCTATCGCCGAAAGTTCCCGCTCCAGGGCCTGAAGGTCGTCTTGAGCCCGTCCTCGCTGATCTTCGAGTCCAGCGCGCGCCGCTTCAAGCTGTTCAAGCAAGGTTTGCTGCCGGGCAATCTCTTCCTTGCCTTGCTCGAGTTCCTGCTCCAGTACCCTTAGCGCGTCGCTGTCCGGCATGGCAAGCTCGCCCCGTTCAACGCTAAGCCGCTGCTTGCGCGCCTCAAGGTTCTGCAGGGTTTTTTCGGCGTGCGCGGCATGCGTCTGCTCAAGATCCAGCGAGCTTTCCGTTTCGGCAATCCTGGTACGTTGCGCGGCCAATTGATCCTGCGCCGCGCGGTGGGCCTGCTCCGCTTGCGGCAGTTTCTCCGCTTCCGCAAGGCGGGCCCGGCTTGCCG
>Ga0155956_1104_pt2 | contig 14415 bp, 15 predicted proteins | sample RifCSPlowO2_02_FD_107610 | JGI IMG/M metagenome (GOLD analysis project Ga0155956, IMG submission 107610) | Betaproteobacteria bacterium RIFCSPLOWO2_02_FULL_62_17 | reverse complement strand
CCCGGTTCCAATGTTCCTGCGGACATTAGCATTTCCACCGGATTTCGCCAAGAATGAATCGTTTTAAGTGAATCGTTTTAATCTGAATCTGACGCCTGAATTCCTTGGTAAAGCGACCTCACCAATCCTCCCGCACCGCGCCCACCACATCGTCGCTCATCACGCGGCGTCCGCTCCAGGCGGCGGTGACGCTGGCGGCGGCCACCAGCACCGCGGCCAGCGCGGCGAGCGCGAGCCACGGAACATGCAGATCGATGCTCCAGTGAAACGACTGGCGGTTGATGACGTAGACCAGGATCAGGCTGATAAGCCAGCCCAGTGCCAATCCAAAGCCGACGCCCAGCGCCGACACCAGGGCGCCTTCGCAGCCGAGCATCAAACCGATTTCGCGGCGTGTCATGCCGATGTGGCGCAATACGCCGAATTCACGCCGCCGCGCCAGCGCCTGGGCGCTGAAACTCACGCTCACGCCAAACAGGCCAATGAGCACGGCGACGACCTCCAGCGCATAGGTCACGGCGAAGGTGCGGTCGAAAATGGACAGCGATTCGCCGCGCATTTCGCGCGCGGTGGTGATCTCGATGCTTTGCGCCGCACTGAGTCGTTCGCGCAGCGCCGGCTCGACTTCGCGCGGCGTGCTGCCGCTTGCCAGCCATAACGCGGCCTCGTTGGCGAGCCGGTCGCCGGTGATGGCGATGTATGTCTCGCGGTCGATAACGATCGCACCGGTCTGGCGCGCGTAGTCGCGCCAGATCCCGGCGACGGTAAATAAGCTCGGCTGCGCATCGAGCGGCAGCAGGATTTCATCGCCGGGGCGCAGGCCATGCAGGTCGGCGGCGACCTCCGAAATCCAGGCGGCAGGCGGCGCTTGCGAGGGCAGGATGTAGGGCGCGCTGACCAGCGGCAGGGTTGCCGATGCGGGGCCGGTGGCGATCTCACGCGCCAGCAAAAAGACTGCCGGCCGCTCGGGGGCGAGCAACAGGTTGCGGCTGCGCATGAAGCGGGCATGCCCGACCCCGGGCGTGGCGGCGATCCTGGCCTGTTGCTCCGGGGTGAAAAAACCGGCATCGCCGCTGCGCGCGGCGCGCACGTAGAGGTCGGCGGGCAGCATGCCGGTCAGCCACTCTTCGAGCGATTGCCGGAAAGATCCGACCATGATGAGCATGGCGACCATCAGGCTGAAACTGGTGACGATGGCGCCGATGCTGATGGCAACCTGGCGCGGGGTGGCCTGCAGCTGCGCGACCGCCAGCATCGCCGGCGGGAAACGCCATGCCGGCAGCCGCGCGAGCGTCATGACGGCGAGCGCCGGCATGAGCAGCAGCGTGCCCAGAAGTATTAACGCAATAGCGCCATAGCCGAAAACCGGTAAGCCGTTGACCGGCGGCGCGGCGGTCAGGGCAAAGCCCGATAAAATCAGCGCCGCGCCGGCGCGGAAGGTGTGCAGTTTTTTCAGGCCTTCCTCTTCATCGCCGGCGCGCAGCGCATGTGCCGGCGCGCGCCGCCCGGCCTCAATCGCAGGAACCGCTGCGCCGGCGATGGCAAAGGCGGTGCCCAAGAGCCAATACAAGGCGAGCGCCACGGGTTCGATGTGCAACGCGGGTGCGGCGATTCGGAAATAGCCGGCGCCAAGATCGGCGCCGAAGTGGCGCAGCACCAAGGCGGCCAGCGCGCAGCCCAGTGCCACGCCCAGGCCCGATCCCAGCGCGCCGAGCAGTGCACCCTCCGCGATGAGCATGCCGGAGAGGGCGCGGCGCGTCAGGCCCAGCACCCGCAGCGTCGCCAGTTGTGAGCGCCGCCGCAAAATAGCCAGCACCTGGGTGGAAAACACCAGAAACGCTCCGGTGAAGAGGGCGACCAGCGCCAGCATGTCCAGATTGAGCCGGTAGGATCGCGATAAATCGGCGCTGCGCTCCAGCTCGGCTTCGGGTGTCGCCGCCAGTACGCCGGCCGGAAGCAAGGCGGCGAGCGAGCGCTGGAATGTGTCGATGTCGGTGCCGGGGCGCAGGCGCAGGTCGATGCGATGAATGCGCCCCAGCCGCTGCAGCCGCCATTGGGCCGAGGCGATGTCCATGACGGCGATGCGCTGCCGGTATGCGCCCGGTGGCAGCAGGCCGACCACCTTGAACTCGATGGCCGAGGTGCCCACGTCAACGCGCAGGGTATCGCCGACATCGAGCCCCAGCCACTGCGCCGCCGAGTGGCTGAGCAGCAGCGCTTCCGCATCGAACAGATCGCGGAGCTGGTCGCGCATTGCGGCGATGAGTTCCGGCTGAACCTGCGCCGCGCGAAACGCATCCAGACCGATGATTCGGAGCGTCTCGCGGCGCCCGGTGAGTTGCGCTTCGCTTTCAACCGCCGGACTGGCCGCCTGAACCTGCGGCAGGCGGGCGAGCCGCGCATAGAGCGACTCATCGAACCCGGCGCGCGGTCCGCGGATCACTAGGTCGGCGTCCCCGGAAAGGCTGTGCACGGCGAGCTTGAATTCGTTGAGCGCGCTGGCATTGATGAGGTGGACCGCGACTCCTAAGGCAACGCCCAGCACCACGCCGAGCAAAGCCAGGGCGAAGCGCCCCGGGTTGTCGCGCAGCGCGCCAGCGGAGACCGCCTGTATCGTCGCGCCGGGCCACGCGGCCACCCTCACTGCTCCCCGGACCGCTGCAGGCCCTCGGCGGTCAGTCTGTAGATGCGGTCGGTGGTGGCCGCTGCCGCGGCGGAATGGGTGACCAGTATCCCCGCGCCGGCGTTGCGTTTGACCGCTTCGCGCAGCACCGCGAGAACCTGGCCGGCGCTCTCCGCGTCCAGATTGCCGGTCGGTTCGTCGGCCAGTACCAGCCGCGGGCGATGCACCAGCGCGCGCGCGATCGCCACCCGCTGCATCTCGCCGCCCGAGAGTTCGCGCGGGTAGGCCGCGGCAAGTGCACCGATGCCGACCGCCTCGAGCATGTCGCCGGTGAGCCGCGCGCTGTGGTCCGCGGCGGCGCCACCCAAGCGAAGCGGCAGCATGACATTTTGCGCGACCGTGAGGTGCGGCAGGAGATGGAAAGCCTGGAACACAAACCCCATGCGGTCGCGACGCAGCAGGGTGCGCGCGTTATCGTCGAGCGCGGTGAGTTCGCTGCCCTCAAAGGCGATGCTGCCGCTGTCGGGCAGGTCGAGGCCGGCTACAAGGTTCAGCAGCGTGGATTTACCGACGCCGGATTCACCCATGATCGCGACGTATTCGCCGGCCGCCACTTCGAAACCGATGTCGCGCAGCATCAGGCGGCTGCCCGGACCGCGATAAGCCTTGTTGAGGTGACGAATGCTGAGCATGGTGATCCGATGCAAGCTTGCCGGCGTTCATATTGCAATTGCCGTGCAGCCTTGATTGCCCACCCGCAAATCTGCGTGCCACGGCTGATACCCCGGTCGCCGGGCTATCCTGCGCCTGTTACATGGGCCGCCAGGATTGAGCCGGTTGTGGTGCGGCGGCCAGGACTAATTTTCCGCCGTCATCTTCAGATCACTGATGATCTTCAGGTACTTTTCGGTGTCACGGCGCATGATGTCGGCGAATTCCGTCGGCGTGGTGATGAACGGCTCGCTGCCGCCGCTCTTCCTGAACAGATCCCGGATCTCTGTTTCAGCCAGGACGGTGTTGATTTCGGCATGCAGCCGCCTGATGATGGCTTCAGGCGTGCCGGCGGGGACCCATATGCCGCTCCACACGATGCCTTCGTATCCGGGGAAGGTCTCTCCCACGACGGGCACCTCCGGCATGATCACTGCCCGCCGCGTTCCGCTGCTGGCGAGCACGCGCAGCGTGCCCGCTTTCACATGCGGCGCAGTCGATGGGCCGCCGGAGAAAGCCGCGAGCGTGTCGCCCGCCACCACCGAGGCCACCGCGGGAGCACCGCCCTTGTAAGGCACGTGCAGCATTTCGATGCCCGCGCGCGCCTTGAGCATTTCCATCAGGAACTGGTGCTGGCTGCCGTTGCCGGCGGAGGCGTAGGCAATGGGTGGCTTGGCCTTGCGCGCATAGTCGATGAATTCCGCCAGTGTTTTTGCCGGTAATGACGGATGCACCGCGAGCACGAACTGGTTGCGGATGATCGAGGCCACTGGGGCGAGATCCTTCACCGGATCGAAGGGCAGTTTCTTGTAGAGGTTCCTGTTGATGACGACCAGGCTGTCCGGTGCCAGCAGCAGCGTGTAGCCGTCCGCCGGCGCCTGCGCCACCGTCTGACCCGCGATATTGCCGTTGGCGCCGCCGCGGTTCTCGACCACGAACGCCTGGCCCAGTGCCTTGGTGAGTCCGGGGGCGATGGCGCGCGCGGCAAGGTCGGGCGCGCCGCCTGCGGCCACCGAAACGATGATGCGCACCGGTTTGACCGGATACTGCGCAAACGCGCTATCGGTGACTGAAACACCCAGCACCAAAAGAGAGACGACCATGGCAATATCTGATTGCGGTAATTTCATTGTGGCGTTTCCTTTCCAGTCGGTGCGCTGCGATGTTCCATGCGCTGGATCAATGCGTCCCAGGCGCCGCTATTGTCCGGCAATTTCCCGCTTCGATCCGCTGCCTTTGCCAGCGCCCGCAGGCGCGCGCCGCTCCAGCCCCCGGTGCGCGCAGCCAGGCGCGCCAGCAGCTCCGCGGCGGGCTGAAGCTTGCCAAGATAGAGCCCGAGGATCGCGGCGCGCTCGGCCGCATCCGGAAAGGACGTTTCGATGTGCGTACCCAGGCGTCCGGGCTGCAGCAGCGATTCGTCGATCAAGTCCAGGCGGTTACTGGCGCCAATCACGCCCACCGATGCATTCTTGTCCAGATCGTCCAACTCGGCGAGCAACTGGTGCACCACCCGCTCGGTGGTCCAGCTGCCGGTGCCGCGGCCGCGCACCGGCGCCACGGCATCGAGCTGGTCAAAGAAAATCACGCAGGGCGAGAGCTCGCGCGCGAGCTTGAATACATGGCGCACCGCTTCTTCGGATTCTCCCAGCCATTTGCTGAACAGTTCCGGTCCGCCCACCATGATGAGATTGACGCCTGCTTCCTTGGCAACGGCTTTGGCGAGCTGCGATTTTCCGGTGCCTGAAGGCCCGTGAATGAGCACGTTGTCGGCGATCGGCGTGCCGGCGGAGAGCGGTTCGATCAGCACCTCGCGCAGGCGCGCCTTGGCCTCTCCAAGGCCGGCAATGCGATCAAACCCTTCGTCCGGGACCGTGACCAGCGTCGCGCGCGCGGCCGAGGGCCGGCTGCGCCGGCGTGCCGCGATGAAATCGTCGCGTTTCACCCGCAGCGTTTCCGGCTGCCATTGCGCGGGAGATCCCGATGGCGGGCGGTGGCGGCGCAAGGCGTGCATGCCGGCCTCGCGGCACAGCGCCATCAGATCCGCGCCGACAAAGCCCGGTGTATCGGAGGCGATCTCCGGCAGATATTCGCGCGCAAATCGGTCCAGCGGCATTTCACGCGTATGGATTTTCAGAATCTGCTCACGGCCCGCGGCGTCCGGCGGACCGATATAAATCTCGAAGTCGAAGCGTCCCGGGCGCCGCAGCGCGGTGTCCACGGTTTCCAGACGGTTGGTGGTGGCAAGAATCACCACGCCGTCCACCTTGGTCAGTCCGTCCATGAGCGACAGCAACTGCGTCACCAGGCGCGTATCGGCGTGCGAGCCGCTCTCGCCGCGCTTCGGGGCAATGGCATCCAGCTCGTCGATAAAAATCACCGAGGGCGCATGGTGTACCGCCTCGCCGAATATGCGCCGCAGATTGCCTTCGCTTTCGCCATAGGTGGTGCCGACGATTTCCGGCCCATTGATATGGAAAAACTGCGCGTTCACCTCATTGGCGGTGGCGCGTGCCAGCAGCGTCTTGCCGGTGCCGGGAGGGCCGTACAGGATCACGCCGCGCACCGGAGGAATACCCACCTGCCGGTAGATGCCGGGAAACTGCAGCGGCAATTGCACCGTTTCCTTCACCATGGTGATTTCGCGCTCCAGGCCGCCAAGCTCAGCGAAGCTCACTTCGAGCGCGACATTGCCCTTGAAGCCATCGGGAGCGGTGTCGAGCACCACGTCGGTGTCCGCGTCTACCACGCCCGCCGCGGGCTGCACCTCCACCACCTGGAACAGGGTGCCCGCGACCGAGTGGTGAAAGTGCAGGAACAGCAGCGCGCCTTTTGCCACCGGGCTGCGCTGCTCCAGCATCTCTTCCTTCAGGTGCTCCTCGATGTGGTGCGCCGCCGTCGAGCCCAGATCCACCGCCGGTTGCAGCCTCACCTTTTTGACCGGCGGCGCACGCTCAGGCGTAAGTTCGATGGTTGAATAAAGGCGCGCGCCCAGCGCCTGGCGCTGAAAACGGTCAAGGCGGATTTCGCCGCTGCCGCGATCTTCTTCGTTCGCCGCATCGACGCGAACCAGAACTTCGCGCTGAAAGGTCGCAACGCGCAGCACATCGCCCGGTTGGATGCCGTGCCGGTGCATGACGGCGGGATCCAGGCCCGCCAGCGACGCGCTGCTGGCCGCGTACTCGCGCAGCGATGGGGCAACTGTCAATTCAATCATTGTCTTTGATACGTTTGCGTTGCATGAGGAATTCTTTTGCGGCCGTCGATTGTCGCCTATGATATCGCGTCGGGCGTCAGCGAACGGGCGCCCGGCATTTCGTCGACAACTCGCAGGAGACCAGCGCATGCGCAGCAAATTCGTCTTAAGCTCGGAGGACGTGCAAAAAATCGTCGCCGCCTGCAAGCTCAAGGTGGCCGCATGCCAATGCGCGGCAACCATAGCCGTGGTCGACGAGGCCGGAAACCTGCTTTATCTCGAGCGCATGGACGGCCCGGGGCCGATGAGCGTGGAAGTCGCAACCGGCAAGGCGCGCACCGCGGCGCTCACGCGCCAGGCAACCAAGGTCTCCGAGGACCGCCTGAAAAACCGCATGGGATTCCTCAGTGTTTCGGGATTCGTGCCGCTGCAGGGCGGGGTGCCGGTCACCTGGCAGGGACAATGTGTAGGCGGGATTGGCATTTCCGGCGGTCCGACGCCGGAGATTGACGAGCAGATCGCGGCTGCCGGTCTGGCGCCGTTCGCCGCGCAAGCCTGACGTTCAAGCGCCGCGCGGCAATCTCAGTCTTTGAGCTTCAGCGTATCGAGCAGCCTGCCGATATTGGCGAAATCCGCGTCGATGCGCGCGGTGAAGGCGCCGCGATCCAGGTAGGTCGCGCGCACCACTTGCTTGTCGGCCATGTCGCCATAAGCGGTGCCGTTGACGACCTCGCGGCATGCCGCATCCAGCCGCGCAATGATGGCCGCCGGCGCATCCGAGCGTATGAATAGCCCGCCATAGGCCAGCGTGGAAATCGGGTGTCCCAGTTCCGCCGTGGTCGGCAGATTCGGATAGGCTTTTTGCCGCTCCTTAGAGAATACCGCCAGCGGCCGCAGGCCCTTTTGCGCGCCCACCAGGTAGGCGCTGATCATTCCCATCTCCAGTTGCCCGCTGAGGATATGCGGCAGATAGGCTACTTCGCCTGCGTAGGGGACGTCGGTCAATTGCACGCCGCTGCGCTGGAACAACTCGGCCCCGGCCAGATGCGGCGCCGAGGCGATGCCCGAGGTGCCGTAGCGCAGCTTGCCGGGATTGGCCTTGGCAAAGGCGAGCATGGACTGCAGATCCTTGAACGGCGAATTCGCCGCGACAGTGACAAACAGGATGTTGTCAAAGGCCTGGCAGATCGGCACGAAGGTGTTGCGGTTGTACGGTGGTTGCTTTTCGCGGTGCAACTGCACCGTGATAAGCGTGGCGGGCATGAAGGCGATGGTGTAGCCGTCGGGCTGGGCGGTGTTGAGCGCGTTGGCCGCGACCATCACGCCCTGACCGGTTCGATTGACCACCAGAAAGCGCTGGCCGAATTTCGCGTCCATTGCTTGCGCGAGCGTTCGTGCCAGCACGTCGATGCCGGTGCCCGCGGGCAGCGATACGATGACCTGCACCGGTTTGACGGGATACTCCTGCGCCGGCACCATCGATGGCAATAGCGACGCAATGCAAAACAATACGCGGGCGATCCCGTGCCGCGCACTCGCATCAAAGTTCCTGGTCATCTGCAATCCTTTATCACCACGTCACGCAGGCTGAAATTATAGGATGATTGCCGCTTTTGCCGTGCCCGCGTGGTTTCTTCGGCGCGCCGTCGATGATCGAATCGAAAGTCATTCATGTCCAAGCTTGCGCCCAGCCCCCATAACTTCGTCATTCCGCCGCTGATCAAGCGCAACACCATCCTGTTCGCGCTGTCGCAATCGTTCAGCGGCGCAGGCATGCAGTTCGCCTATGGCCTGGGGCCGTTGATGGTGCTCGCGTTGACCGGCTCCGCGGCCCTGGCGGGCCTGTCGGTGGGCCTGATCGGCCTTTCGCGGTTTCTCGCTTCCTATCCGGTGGGCAAGATCACCGATGCCTATGGACGCAAGCCGGGCATTTTCTTTGGCCTGTCGCTGGCGCTGATTGGCGGACTCATCTGCGGCTCGTCGATGTACTTCGCAAGCATCTGGGTGTTTATCGTCGGCATGACGATTTTCGGCATGGGCATGAGCGGCGTGCAGCAGTTGCGTGTGGCGGCCACCGACATGTATCCGCATTTTCACCGTGCGCAGGCATTGGGCTATCTTGCCCTGGGCTCGCTGGTGGGGTTGATTTTCAGCCCCTTGATCGTCGGTGGTTCCGAAAAATTCGCGTTGGCCAACGGCTTGAATCCCCTGGCTCTTCCCTGGTTCATTTTGCCGGTTATGATTCTGTCGGGCATGGGGCTGGTATTTTTCGTGCGGCCCGATCCCAAGGAAATCGGCATGAATCTCGGCCGTTATTACCCGGGCTACACGCCTCCTCCTTCGGGTATTGCGGGCAAGGACGGGAAATTCAGCGCCTGGAGCCTGATGCGCAATGTCCCCACGCGCATGGCCATCATTTCCAACTGCGCGGCGCAAGGCAACATGTCGATCGTCATGGTATTGACTTCGCTGGTGCTCTCGCACCACGGCAGCTCGCTGGGAGCGATCGCGTTCTCCCACATGTTTCATTCCGCCGGAATGTTCGCCTTCACCATTCCGCTGGGAAGACTGGCGGACCGCCTGGGCCGCGAAAAACTCATGTATCCCGGCGTGGTCGTGGCGCTGGTGGGAGCGTGCCTGGTGTCCTTCACGGACGGATCGTATCTGCTGGTGACGCTGGGAACATTTCTGGTGGGGTTGGGCTGGGCCGCCGCCAACGTGGCAGCGACAGCGATGATCGCCGATCATGTCGAGACCGGCCAGCGCGGCCGCGCCATTGGCGTCAACGAAAGCTATGCCGGCGCAATCAACGTGCTCATGGCGCTGGTCACCGGGCCGATCCTGGAGTGGTCCGGGCTGCCGATGACGGGCTTGGTCGCGGTGCTGGTGGCATTGCCGCCGCTGATCATGTGGTGCGCGCTGCAACTGGGCGCGCGGGCGGCGCGCAAACGAGCTACGGTCTAGCGCAATCTGGCCCGCTCGATAACCGCGGCGGGCAACCGGTTTCTCCAGCATTCTGCGATCACGCCCTGCCTCACCACGTGCAACTTCGAGGGCAGCTGGAATTTTTTTCAACACCGCGGAATTGTAGGGCAGTTGTTCGGGAAACCGTTGTTGCCCAGCCGAGGTTTCCGGTTAGCCACGTCGCTTCAGACTGGGTACACTTCCCGTATGAACATGTACGAGCTTCTAGCGGCGCTAAACGGTGCGAATGTCGACTACGTACTGGTCGGTGGCTTAGCCGTGACCTTGCATGGTTATCAACGGCTCACCATGGACGTGGATGTGGTTTTGGCCATGAATGATGAGAATCTCGCGAAATTTGTCGATTGCGCCAAGACCGCCAATCTGCAGCCGGTGTTGCCGATAGCGATAGATTCTCTGCGAGATGCCGCACAAATCGACAAATGGCATTTTGAAAAAGGGATGTTGGCATTCGCGCTTCGCGGCCCGGACATGATGGCAACCGTCATCGATGTGCTGGTACGGCCGGTGGTGCCGTTCGAGGATTTGAAGCGCAATGCGATAACCAAGCGAATCGGGCCGTTGTCGATCGACGTGGCCAGCATCGACGACCTGATTCGCATGAAAACCGGAACGGGACGCAGCAAGGATGCGCTGGATATCGAGGAACTGCGCAGGATTCAAAAACAAATGAGCGAGGGATGAGATGGCCAGGGTTGAATTAAGCGCGGATGAAAACTTCAAGCTATTGCGCGAGATCGAGGCGAATCGCGCTTTCATCCTGCTTGCTTATCAGTCCGACCCTGAGTTATTAAAAAGGGCGGATCCGGAGATAAGGCGTCACTTCGAAAACGCCGATGAAGCACTGCAGGATACCAATAGCGAAAATCCCGGTGCCAACAGGGCGGGCCAGAACACCCGCCATGGCGGCTAAACCTCACCTGAGCCTTCGCGGGATTTGGCGGCGCCCGAACCCGGATAACCGGGTCACTGCACGGGCACAGTTACGAAAATGCGGCCCCCTGCCGACCTGGATGTGCATTCGATCCGCAAGCAGATCGGCGTGGTGGCGCAGAACGGTTCGTACCAGAAGCTGTTGAACGAACCCGGGGCGTTCGCGTATCTGGCGAAGCGCCAGATCGTCTGACGGGGCCTCGACCGGACCGCGGCGCTTCCGGCCTGGCCGTTGCCGGCCGCTCCGGCCGCGCATTCAGGCGGGTTCCGTGGTTTTGTGCACGCAACCGAGATTCTTCAGGCCTGGCGCTGCTGCCGGCTACAACTTTCTCTGCGCACGATTCCCACTCTATTGGTATGCTGTTCGGACGCTGAACTGCTGCACGGCACAGGAAACCCCATGGCAGATTTTCCCCGTTCCTTCGCCAACCTGCTGCGCGCCAGGTTTCCCTATATCTACGTGGGCACCTGGGAAGAGGAGCGGGTGCTGGGCCTGATTCGCGAGGTGGCGCGCGACGCCAACCTGGTGCGCACGCCGCGCACCGTGTTTACCTGGAGTTCGACCGACGGACTTGTCGGGCCAGGCGCGCCGGCGAAGGAAGATGCGCACAGCCCCCTGGATGCGCTTGGGGTGGTGGAGCGTCATGCCGAACCGGCGATTTTCGTTTTCAAGGATTTTCACATCTTTTTCGGCATGGAAAAGCGCGAACAGGACCACCAGGTGGTGAGGAAGCTGCGCGACATGTCCTCCATGCTCAAGCAGAGCCGCTCTCCCAAGAATGTGGTGTTCCTGTCTCCCGTGGTGATCACGCCGATGGAGCTCGAAAAGGAAATTACCGTGCTGGAGTTCGATCTTCCCGGCGTGGCCGAGATCAGCGCGCTCATGCGCGGCATGATCGAGGCCAACAAGGCGGGCGGGCGGATTTCGGTGGAGCTCGAGCCCGCGGACATCGAACGCTTTGCCCACGCGGCGCTCGGCCTTACCCTGCATGAGGCCGAGAACGCCTTTGCGCGGGCGATGGTGAGGGATGCGCGCCTGTCCCTGGAGGACATCGAACTCATCTACGAGGAGAAAGGCCAGATCGTCAAGAAGGCGGGCATCCTCGAGTTCGTCAAGAGCGACGTCAAGATCGAGGATGTCGCCGGGCTGGAGAACCTCAAGCGCTGGTTGAAGAAGCGCGACAAGAGCTGGCTCGATTCGGCGAAGAAGTACGAACTGCCCGCGCCCAAGGGCGTGCTGCTGACGGGCGTGCCAGGCTGCGGCAAAAGTCTGCTCGCCAAGGCCATCGGCTCGGCATGGCAGTTGCCGCTGGTGCGCCTGGATGTGGGGCGCGTGTTCGGCATGTACATCGGCATGAGCGAGGAGAATCTGCGCAACGCTTTGCGCACCGCCGAGGCGGTGGCGCCCTCGATTCTCTGGGTCGACGAGATCGAAAAAGGTTTCGCCAAGTCAGGCGAGGGCGACGGCGGAACCTCGAGCCGGATCTTCGCCACCTTTCTCACCTGGATGCAGGAAAAGGCGAAACCGGTGTTCGTGATCGCCACGGCCAACAACATCGAAGGACTGCCCCCGGAACTGCTGCGCAAGGGCCGGTTCGACGAGATTTTCTTTGTGGATCTGCCTACCAAGCTCGAGCGCGTGGAGATCTTTCGCTTGCATGTGGGCAAGCGCCTGAAGCATCCGGATGTGGTCGGCGCCTTGAAAGTGACCGACGAGGCGCTGGGAAAACTGTCCGACATGACCGAGGGATTCATCGGTGCCGAGGTCGAGCAGGTGGTGATTTCGGCCCTGTTCGAGGCCTTTGCCGAAACGCGCGCCATTCAATGGACCGATTTCACCCGCGCCATTCGCAGCACGGTGCCCCTGTCGGTGACACAGAAGGAGCGCATCGACAAGATCCGCGAATGGGCCAATCAGCGCGCGGTGATGGCAAGCGAGCCCGAGGAGGGCGCCGCGCGCGGCGGCCGCGGCGGGCGAGCATTGACGTTCTGAAGCGGCCAACGCACAGGCGCGGCAGACGGGAGGCCAATGGCAGGCAATGGGAAAGTGACGGGCTATACCCATAAAGGGACCAAATGGGAATACCAGCAGTCCTGGTACCTGCTTGCGTTATTCACAATCTGGTTCTACTGGTTTCCGCTGGTGTATACGGGGCTTCGCACGCTGCAGTTCCGCTGGATCGTATACGGGCTGCTATATGGCCTGCCGGCGCTCATACAGATGTTTTTCAATATGGCCGATTTGGGCGTCGCGGGCTTTTTCAGAAACTGGGAGATTGCCGCGCTGGTCATCGCGGCGATCCATTCCTTGCGCGCGCGCGGCGAGTACCTGGTGCGGTTGGCAAACAACGCGGAACGGCACGATTTGCTTATGGAGGGCGCGCGCTTGCTCAAGCAGGAGGTCGAGCAGGCAACCGGCATCCGGATCGAAGAGCTGCAGGAAGAGGTGCCTGTCCGTGCCGATGCGCCGGAAACTGCCACGCAACCGGCTGCGCCGAAACCCGCGCGCCGGCTGTTCGATGTCAACCTCATCGGAGAACGGGAACTCGCGATGCTGCCGGGCATGGGGCCGGCGCGCGCGAGAGAGACGATGGCGATGCGGCAATCGCTGGGCGGTTTTCATTCGTTCGATCACTTTGCGGAAAAAATGGGCTTGGCGGCGGAGGCGCGCGAGCGGCTGCGCCCGATATTCATTCAACCCGCGCCGGCGGCGGAGTCGAATGCCGAGTACACCGTGGCGCTCGATGGCAGGCGCATTCTGGAGATCAATCTGGCCAGCGCACAGGCGATTGCCACGCTGCCCGGCCTGGACCATGACATCGCGCGCCGCGCGGTGGCGCTGCGTGACGGCGATGGCCCGTACAAGTCGGTGGAGGACTTCCGTTACCGCCTCGGCCTCTCGCTGGACGTGGTCGTCCAGATCTCACCTATCGTCTCCACACTGAAGACGCCCGTGACACTTGCCGCCGGCGTGAAGGCCAACGCAAGGGTTGTCGATGCGAGCGCCTCCGGCAGATCGGATCCGGCGGCGGCAGTGAAGCCCAGCGGTAGGATCGTCGATCTGTGATGGAGAGCGCGACATCGCTTGCCTGCAACCCGATCGCCGCATGGATATCGAAGTGGTCGGTACCAACAGGATGCAAAGTGTGAATTACTTGGCAGATTTTGCCGCTTTGCTGGAAATGTCCCGCTTCGGCGGGCATTATTTTGAGGCGCACGCTGGCAACCCGCCACTCAAGCCCGGCTGCCGCAACCACCTAGCCATCGTGATTAGTATACGATAGGTGCGCCAGCGCACAGATCAACGGACGGGACACGAGGCTGCAGTCATTCTCAAGTCCTCACGGCGATTTGATGTGGTGGCGATCCTAAACCGATTCATCAAAGGAGATCGATATGAAAACAGCTTTAACAAACATGATTTGCCGCTTTCTGGCTATCGCGATAATGATGATGCCCTTCCAATCCGGACAGGCAGCCATGATCGGAACGGATCAGGTGAATTCCGCAGCAACCGTTCAGGTTGAACGCAACGTCGTATTGAACTACCTGAGCCGTGCACAGACCGTGAACGAGTTGCAGAATCTGGGTCTGGATGCGCAGACTGCCAAGGACCGTGTTAACGCGATGACCAATGACGAAGTCAGCTCGCTCGCCGGGAAGATCAGCAGCGCTCCCGCCGGCGGCGATGGGCTGGTTGTGCTCATCCTGGTGGTGTTCTTTATCTGGTATTTCGCGTTTCGCCGCTAGGAGGCATGCAGCGAAGGGGCGCGGGACCAGGCGCTCAACGCGAGTGGCAGTGATGCCGAATTGGTTTGTCAGGTTCAGAAGCGCCCGCCTTGTTGCGGGCGTTTTTCTGCTTGCGCTCGGCGGTTGCGCATCGCTGGTCCCGCAGACCATGGCACTGCGCGATACCTGGCCGGAGGGTGTCGCCCGGCGGACCGAACTTGGCGAGGTGCCATTTTTTCCG
>Ga0155956_1318_pt6 | contig 14447 bp, 11 predicted proteins | sample RifCSPlowO2_02_FD_107610 | JGI IMG/M metagenome (GOLD analysis project Ga0155956, IMG submission 107610) | Betaproteobacteria bacterium RIFCSPLOWO2_02_FULL_62_17 | reverse complement strand
AAGCTTGATGCCGGTTTCGCGGATGATCTTCTCCCAGACCTGAAACTCGTTGCGAATGCGATCGCCCAGTTCCGCGGGTGTGCTCGAGATCAGTTCCACATCGTTGTTGGCTATGCCTTCGCGGCTGGCGCCGGGTCTTAGAATCATCTCGGTCTCGCGATACAGCCGGTCGATGATGGGTTTCGGCGTTGCCGAAGGCGCCATCAGCGCGAACCAGGAAGACACATCGAAATCAGGCACACCCGCCTCCTGCATGGTGGGCACATCGGGCGTGGCGCCGGCGCGCCGCGTGCCGCCCACGGCGACGATGTGAATTTTTCCTGCCCTCGCATGGGGCAACAGCAAGGAACCGCCGAACAGCATGTCGATCACCCCGGTCACCATGTCGGTGGTCGATTGCGCTCCGCTCTTGTAAGGCACATGCACCATGTTGAGCCCCATGCGATAGGCGAACAACTCTATCGCCAGGTGCATCGTGCCGCCTACGCCATTGGAGGAATAGGTCAGCTTGCCGGGCTTGGCCTTCGCGATGGCCACCAGCTCCTTGACAGTCTTGGCGCCCACCGACGCATGCACCCCGAGATACAGCGGCGAGGTGCACACCATCGAAACCGGCGCCAGGTCGCGCTTGACATCGTAAGGGAGCTTCCTCCCCCCGATGTCGGCGAAGATGGTGTTCATCACGATGCCCGAAAGCGCGCCCTGCAATATCGTGTAGCCATCGGGCGCGGCTCTCGCCGCGGCTTCGATCCCGATGGCCTGGTTGGCTCCCGCGCGGTTTTCTATCACCACCGGCTGGCCCATGCGCTCCTGCAGCTTGTGCGCATGCCAGCGCGCGCACACGTCGCCGGTGCCCGCGGGGGCGAACGGCACGACATAACGGATCGGCTTGGTGGGATAGGCCTGCGCGGCCGCACCGGCACTCATCAATGCAAGACCTGACCCCAGGGCCATTCCTGCACTCAGCGCAAGCGCCATGGCAATGGCACCGCTTCCTTGCCTTAACTTCATGATGCGACCTCCTCTAATAGCGTTCGTATGTGGGAACCATGTTCTTGTACTTCGCAACCAGCTTTTTCCAATTGGCGGGCAAGTTGATCTTCTTGGTGACGAAGGTCTCGTTGTTCGCCGAAGAACAGAGGAATCCCATGAAGCCCCCCGCGCCGCCCGCCACGATGATCTCGATGAACTTCGGATGGCTGATGATGGACATCGAATCCTGCGGATTGTTGGGTGTCATGTCCGGCCGCCCGTAAGCCAGGCTGTGATCGTAATAGGCGCGGTGCCGATAGGCCGGAACACGCGCATATTCGGCCACGAAGTTCTTGATCTTCTGCTTGGTCCAGCCGGCCTTGGCGAGCGCTTTGGCCTGCACCGGATTGAATATCAGGCAGGTCATGCCGCCTCTGCCCGGCTGCAGGTTGTAGATCATGCCGTCGAGTATTCCCTTGGCGTCCGAACCGTAGGGCAGCACCTGCGTGTAGCAATTCGGAAAGAACATCGTGACCCCGCTCGACTCCCTGCCGAGGTCGGTTCCCGAATTGTTTTCCACATGCAGCGGCGGCCAGGGGCTGTCCTCTTCGTTCTCGGCAAATACCAGGGAGTACTTCCCCGGATTGCCCAGCACGCCCATGTCCTCGATGCCCTTGCGGGCGCCGCCGATGTTCTTGATGACAAGGCCCATCGCCCGGCCGATGGCGGCGTTGGCGATGTCACCCGGGCTCATGGCGCCCGAGCCGCTGTTGAGGTGAATTTCCTTCCTGATGGGCCCGTTGATCATCCAGCAGGGCGCCCACGACCCGGTGCTCACGTTGTAAGTGGAAAAACGCGCGCCGTGATCGAGAATGGCATCCACGCAGGCGAGGATCACCGGAAAATGCACCGGCAAGGCGCCCGCCATCACCGCGTTGATGGCGATCTTCTCCACCGTGGCATAGCCCAGCCGCGGCACCAGCTTTCCCACCACGTGACCGGGCGGCAGATCGGTGCCGGTGAGCATCTCCGCCACGGCGTCTTCGGTGGGCGGCAGCAGCGGCAATCCGTCGCCCCAGCCGCGCTTGTAGAAAAAGCGGTTGACCTCCTCCAGTTGCCCCTTGAATACGATACGCGACGGCGTCTCCTTGACCTTGGGCGTTGGAGCAGCCTCCTCCGCGCTCAATGGTTTGGTCAATGCATCGATGATCTCGGGCAGCGCGAGGCGCATGCCTTCATCGGCTTCTTCCTGCGAACTGGACTCGCACGGCACCACCTCCGGCACGATTCTCACGGCCGGCATTCCCTTGCTTGACGCGGCAGACCGCCCGTCCGGCACAAAGCCCTCGTTCGCCAGTGCTACAGCGGGACGATGCAGATCCTCAATCGAAATGGCATCGTGGACGAGAAACTTCGTGCAGGAACCTCAATCGCCTACGGTGAGCGCGACCGCATCGACGCCCCGCACCCAGGCTTCGAATTTCTCCTTGCCGTGGGTGAGGATTTCGGGCGTATTGAAGACCGAGCACTTGTACCAGCTCGTTTTCAAGCTCGGATATTTGGCCTTCAGCCCGCGCTCCAGCGCCTCCAGCATCGGCACGGCGGCGCGCTTGCCATTGGCGAACAGGCCTATGGTTTTGCCTTCCAGCGACGCAAGCCGCTTGCTTATGCCGCGCGCGGGCACCGGATCGGCCTCCGGCCACGGACCGAGCACCTCATAGTCGGCGGCGCGTTTGGTGGTATCCAGCATGGGTCCTCCTTTTCCTGAAACAGTGCCGCAAAGGTATCACGAAGCCAGAGATGGCAATGATTCGGTTTGTCCGAACCGGGCACCCCGGCCTGTCACAATTTGTTTCAAATGTTATTGAACTACACGCCCGGAAACCCTATCTAACCGGGCATCGCGGTGCAGAGGGCTGCCGTGGCGAAGATTACCGGGGACACCGGTGCGACGTAACCCGTCCAGCCACGCTTTCAACCCCCGCAATTACCTATGAACAGGAGCAAATGATGACCAGTATCCGATTCGAGCGCATGGTAATAGTGCTGGGAGCGCTGACTTCTATCGGCGGCGCCGTCGCGACCTACACTTTTTCAACCGCCCACGCGGTAACCGCCCGCACGCCAGCGGCGGCGATTGCGTCAGCGCCCGCGGCCACCACCCAGGCCTTGCCGGATTTCGCCTCGATCGTGGTCCAGCATGGCCCGGCGGTGGTCAATATCAGCGTCTCCGGCACGCGCAAAACCAGCGGGCCGCAGATCGACCCCAACAGCCCGTTCTATGAATTTTTCCGCCAGTTCCAGGGTCCGCAGTCCGAAACACCGGTGCAGGGTCAGGGCTCGGGATTCATCGTGTCCTCTGACGGTGTCGTGCTCACCAACGCGCACGTGGTCGCCGACGCCAGGGAAGTCACCGTCAAGCTCACCGACCGGCGCGAGTTCACCGCCAAAGTGGTGGGTATAGACAAGGCCACTGACATTGCGGTGCTGCGCATTCAGGCGAACAATCTGCCCACGGTTAAAATCGGCGACTCGCGCCGCGCCCGGGTCGGCGAGTGGGTGCTGGCCATCGGCGCGCCCTTCGGCCTGGAGAACACCGTCACCGCGGGCATCATTTCGGCGAAATCCCGGGCGCTGCCGTCGGCCGATGGTTATGTGCCCTTTATCCAGACCGACGTGGCAATCAATCCCGGCAACTCCGGCGGCCCGTTGTTCAATCTTGCCGGCGAAGTGATCGGCATCAACTCCCAGATCTATTCCCGCAGCGGCGGTTATCAGGGATTGTCCTTTGCCATCCCGATTGAAACCGCGATGCGCGTCGAGCAGCAACTGGTCGCCACCGGCAAGGTGAGCCGCGGACGCCTGGGTGTCGCCATTCAGGAATTGAATGCCTCGCTGGCCGAGTCCTTCGGTCTGGACAAGGTGCAAGGCGCGCTGGTCAACAGCGTTGAGAAGGGTAGTCCGGCGGACAAGGCCGGTATCAAAGCCGGCGATGTCATTCGCAAGCTGAACGGCATCGAGGTCACTGCCTCTTCCGAACTGCCGCTCATTGTTTCGGAATTGAAGCCCGGCACGCAATCGAACCTTGAGATCTGGCGCGACGGCCGTGCACGCAATCTCACCGTCACCATCGGCGAGTTCCAGACGCCGGTCGCGGCGGCCGACAAGGCACCTGCTCAAGCTGGGCGGCTGGGCCTGGCGGTCCGGCCCCTCACGCCCGAGGAGCGCAAGCAGACCGAACTGAAAAGCGGCGTGGTGGTGGAAGAAGTCGCCGGCGCCGCGGCGAAAGCCGGAATCGAGCCCGGCGACGTGATCCTGCGCGCCAATGGCGCGGAAATCACCAATGCCGAGAGCCTGCGCGCGCAGATTGCAAAATCCGGCAAGCGCGTGGCGCTGCTGGTGCAGCGCGGCGAGCAACGCATGTTCGTTCCTGTGGAGCTCGGCTGATCACACCGCACTGATGTCACTGATAAGGGGCGCGCGGCGCCCCTTTGTCCATTCGCGGTCCGGCGGCGACTGGGTTAATCTCGCGCTTGCCCAAGGTTTAAAGCTGATTTCGCAGCAGGAGCGACACTTGTCCGCCGACTCGCATACCGCCACCGAAACCACCGCCGCTCCGGTCTGCGAACTGGTCCAATGCGACCGGCGCATGCCCTGGTTTCGCGTGCTGCGCGGGCACAACCACGTGTCCCCGGCGATGCAGATCAACTCCGAGGTTGATACACTGGGGCCGGAGCTGCTCGAATTCGTTCGCGAACTGGTTTGAACCTGCTCCATGAAATAATCCAATACCAGGATATAAATTATGCTGTAATGTACGTCAGTACTTGGTCTGCATAAACTAAAGTGTTTAATTTAAGCGGAACCGGGACCCCTTCCGGCTGATCGATTCAACCTTCAAGCGAGAAACCACCGTGGCCTTCCATGATTCAGCAATAATCGGTTTCGCCGAAACCAAGATAGTCGAGAAAAGCGAGCACGACGTCTGCGCGCTGGGCGCGGAGATTCTTGGCTCACTGATAAAAAGCACCGGCGTCGAGAAAGGCGCCATCGACGGCATGATCCTTTCCTCGTCGATGACCAGCGCCGGCAGCGTATTCTGGTCGCAACTGATGTCTGACGCGCTCGGACTGAGCCTGAATTTCTGCCAGACCGTGGATATCGGCGGCTGCTCGCCGGTCGGGGCGCTGGCGCGCGCCACCATGGCCATCGACTCGGGCCTGTGCGAATACGTGCTGTGCCTTTACGCCGATACCCAGTCGAGCGCCGACAATCGTCCGCCGAAACCCTTCCGGGTGGAATGGACCAGCGCGCTGGGCTACCTCGGACCGCCCGCCGGTTTCGGCCTGCTCACCCAGCGCTACGAGCATCAGTTCGGCCTGGATTACCGGGCGCTCGGAAAACTCGCCGTGACACAGCGCGGTCATGCGGTGCTCAACGACAATGCCTGCGAAAAGCTGCGCAAACCCATCACCGTGGACGATTATCTGAAATCGCGCATGATCGCCGATCCCATCCGCCTGCTCGATTGCGTGATGGTGTGCGACGGCGCGTCGGGCCTGCTGGTCACCAGCCGCAAGAATGCCGAGCGAAAAGGTTTTACCAAGGCCGTCATTCCGCTGGGATATGGCGAGCGCACCAACCATCGCATCAACGAAGCTATTGTCGATGTCACCGATACCGGCCATCGCGTCGCAGGCGAGGCCGCGTTCCGGCGCGCCGGGCTGAAGCCTTCGGACATGGGCTCGTTTCACCCCTACGACGATTTCATCATCGCCATGATGCTGCAGATGGAGATGCTGGGGTTCTGCAAACAGGGCCAGGGATGTGCTTACATCCGCGACAATGATTTCACCCACACCGGCAATCTCCCGCTGAACACCGGCGGCGGCCAGATCTCCGCCGGACAGGCCGGGCTCGCGGGCGGCGGCACCAACCTCATCGAGGGCGTGCGGCAACTGATGGGAGAAGGCGGCAAGCGCCAGGTCGCCAACCGGAAGACCGCCCTGGTCACCGGTATCGGCGGAATTCCCTACGGCCGCAACTGGACCACCAGTGCGGTCATGATCCTTTCTTCAGATGCGTGAGGGAGCAGCCATGACACAGTTGAACGACACCTCCAAAGTCGACCGCGAGCCCCCCACTCCGCTCAGCTATACCAGGCCGTTCTGGGACGCCACGCGCGAGAAAAAGCTGCTGCTGCAATTCGACAAGCGCAACAGCCGCTACCAGTTCTATTGGCGGCCCGTGAGCATTTACGACGGTCTGGGCGATCTGGAAGCGCGCGAAGCCGCCGGCACCGGCGAGATCTTCAGCTTCACCATCGCGGAGCGCTCGCGCCCCCCGTTCCAGGGGCACGAGCCCTTCGCCATCGCCATGGTCACCCTGAAAGAAGGGGTGAACATCATGGCCAACGTCATCAACTGCACGAGCGAGGAATTGCGCATCGGCCTGCCGGTGAAACTGTGCTGGCTGCCGCTGAAAAACGGCGCCAATCTGCCGGCGTTTGAGCCGGTGCGCTGAACGCTCCAGGCCAATCCGGCCTGAATGCGGAAGCTGCGGAGCGTATCGCGAGTCGGCGGAAAAGCGTTACGCGGATCGATGATGAAAATCCTGCTCACGGGCAAGAACGGACAAGTGGGATTTGCGCTGCAGCGCTCCCTGGCCGCATTGGGCGAAGTCGTTGCGCTCGGCCATGCCGAATGCGATCTTGCCGACCAGGCCGCCATCGGGGGATGGATACGCAAAGTCAAACCGGACATCATCGTCAACGCGGCGGGCTATACGGACGTGGACAAGGCGGAGGCGGAGATTGCCAAAGCCATGGCGGTGAATGCCCGGGCACCCGGGGTCATCGGCGAGGAGGCCGCGCGCTTGGGCGCCTGTGTCGTTCATTACTCCACGGATTATGTCTTTGATGGAACGAAGACGGCGCCTTATGCCGAGAACGACGCAACCAATCCCTTGAGCGTATATGGCCTTAGCAAGCGCGACGGCGAACTGGCGCTTCAGGCCAGTGGTGCAAGGCATCTGATTTTCCGGACCAGCTGGGTAGTCGGAGCGCATGGCGACAACTTCGCCAGGACCATTCTTCGTCTTGCCGCCGAGCGCGACAGACTCGAGGTGGTCGCCGACCAGATTGGCGCTCCGACCCCCGCCGCGCTGCTGGCCGAGTCAACGGCGCAGTTGCTGCGGCAAATGCAGCGCGAAGGCTCGGATGGCTTTGCGTTTGGCCTGTACCACCTCGTGCCATCGGGCGAGACCACCTGGCACGAATACGCCTGTTTTGTCCTCGACGCGGCCGCGCGGGCGGGAAAAACACTCAAACTCAAACCGCGAGACGTCAAGGCCATTACTACCGCGGAGTACCCCACGGCCGCGAAACGGCCCGCGAACTCACGACTTGATACCACCCTCTATCGCCGCACATTCGGCCTGGAACTGCCATCCTGGCAGTCAGGCGTTCAGAAAATTCTCCGGGAAATACTCCAGAACCCATGAGCGCCCGCAAGGGCCTCACTTAGGGAAACACTGAACAAGCGTTTATTCAACGGAAAGCACCCAGAGTGTTTCCTCTGAAGTGGGGGATATACAAGGGGGCACGGCCCCCTTGTTCAGTACTTCCTTAGTACGGTGGACCGCCTACAAACGGCGGCTCGCGTCCCACCAGCGATTCAAGCAGGATCAACTCGGCATCGGTGTGGTTGATCACCGGCGCCTTGGGCATCATCTTGTCCTCGGGCATCGAGCTGTCGGCGTAGATGTAGCGCGGCTGCTCATGATGCTTGGTGGTGATGGTCTCGCTCATCTTGGGCATGCCGCGCGGCGCGACCACCACGGTGCCGTAGCAGGTGCACACATAGGTGCGCTTCGCCTCGGCTTCGAGGTAAAGGCCGGTGCCGCGTATGCCCACCGTCGCGGTGGGCGTCTCCAGGCGCCGTGCACCGCTCGAGAATACCGACAGCAGCCTGCCTGTCGCGAGCCGCAATACGTCGGCAAAAATGTCGTTTCCGGCGGTTTCCACGCGGCTCGAGGCACGCAGCATGAATGCGTCCTGCCCGATGACAAATACCGCCTGACTGCGCGTGCCGGTCTGCACCGTGTCGCCCGGATTGACCGCTTGCCCGCGGCGCGCCGGCTTGCCGTTGACGCGCACATTGCCTTGGAAGCGAACCATGCCGGGCGGGCGCTTGCCCTGCGCCAGCGCCTCGCGCACGCTGGCGAACCCCACGGCGATGGCGGATGCGGAAACCGCTTTGAGGATGAGGCGGCGCTGCTTGCCCTGCCTGAGAGTCTTATCCATCGGTTTTCTTCTCCTGTCTATGCCTGCCATGACCCGACATTTCAGCGCCGGCCTCGGGCCCGAGCTGCCGGTAGAAATACAGCGATGACAAGGATATCAGCGCCGCCACCGCGAAGGCAGGCATAAAATCCGCGGCAACGATGTGTTCATGACCCTGCAGGACGCTGGAAAGTTCCAGCGCGTAAGCGCCTACTGCCACGCCCACGCTTTGCGAGACGCGCTGCGCCATGCTGGCGAAGCTGGTGGCGTTGCCCATGTTTTCCCGGTTGACGTCGGCGTAGGCGATGGTATTGGTGCAGGTGAACTGCAGCGCGCGAAAGCAACCCGTCACCATCAGCACCGCAGCGATGAAGGTATGCGAGGTCTGCGCCGTGAACAGTCCAAAACCGATGATGACCATCGAGGACCCGATGGCGTTCCAGGTAAGAACCCGCCGGAAACCCACTTTCCCCAGAATGAACACCGTCAGCGTGCGTATCGACAAGGCGCCGATCGCGCTGAAGCAGGTGATGAGCCCGGATTCCACCGGACTCAAGCCGAAGCCCAGTTGCAGCATCAGCGGCAGCAGAAACGGAAGCGTTCCGGTACCGATACGAAACAATGTGCCGCCCACCACGCCGGCACGGAAGGACGGAAGCCGCAGCATATCGAGCCTGAGTACCGGGTGGGGCGCGCTCTGCGCATGGCGCCAATAACCGTAAAGCGAAAGAAATCCCACCACCATGCAGGCGACAATCGCCGCGCCCGGCAGCAGATGCCCCCCCAACGCCGAAAGGCCCAGCAGGATCGTGGACAGGCCCAGTCCCGAGTACACCAGGCCACGGCCATCCAGCGCCGGGACCTGTGCTTCACGGTGATTGGGTATGAACACAAAAATCAGCACCAGGCCCAGGATGCTCACCGGCACATTGATCAGAAAAATGCCGCGCCAATTGAAGTACTCGGTGATCACTCCGCCCAGGGGCGGGCCGAGTATCGGCCCGAGCATGGCCGGCATGGTGAGATAGCTCATCGCCTTCACAATGCCCGATTTGGGCACCGAGCGCATCAGAATCAGCCGGCCGACCGGCACCATCATCGCTCCGCCAATTCCCTGGAAAAAGCGCGCCAGCACAAACTCCGTCAGCGATCCGGAAAATGCGCACCACAGCGAGCCCGCCATGAAGGTCACCATCGCAGCGGCGAACACCGTGCGCGCGCCGTATCGGTCGGCCACCCAGCCGCTGATCGGAATGAATATCGCAAGACTGATAAGATACGAAGTGATCGCAAGTTTCAGGGAGAGGGGGTTCTCGCCCAGGTCCGCGGCAATCGCCGGCAGCGCCGTGGCGAGCACCGTCGAATCCATGTTCTCCATGAACAGGGCACAGGCGACGATCAGCGGGATGAGGATGGCGCGGGGCATGCTTGCTGCGGGGGATGGTTTTCAATAGTAACGTATGACCGCCGCGAAATCGCCAATCGCCCCTGGGGCACCGGGTTTTCCGGGCTTACCCGGAAATCGCGCGGCAGTTTCGATACCATGAGGCTCCTGTTGCAGTACCATCAGCATTCACTCAACAAAGGGCATCACCATGAACGAATCCGCGCCTCCCGCAGCAGCCGCGGCCAAGGCCGCTGGCGGTCCAGACCTGGCCGAGCTCATTTACGTGGAGCTTATCGGGCGCGCCTTCATGCGCGTTGAAAACGCCGCGAGCGTCAAGCCGGACGGGGCAACGCTCGCCAAGCTGAGCCTCGATCTTGCGGCGGCCTATTTCAAGGAAAAGCAGGCATCGCTTGCCGCGCTCGGCCCCAAGAACGTCGGCTACGAGATGCAGCTCGACGACTTGGCGAAGTGGGACAAGAAATAATTTTTTCGTGTATAGTCCGCGCCCAAGTTTGCGTATCGCCTCATCCGGTTAGCGTCGCAGCTGTTTCGCGGATCCCTCCGGGCTCCCGAACTTTCGAGAAGCATTGAATCTGCCTGTACCGGCGGAAGGCTCGATCTTCCCAGGCCGATCTCGGGAGAACACCATTACGACATCGTTCGAAAATCTCGGCTTGTCGGCCTAGTTGCTGCGCGCTATAGCGGAGCAGGGATACACGGATCCCACCCCCATCCAGGCACAGGCCATTCCCCTGGTGCTCGCCGGACGCGATCTCCTCGCGGCGGCACAGACCGGCACCGGCAAGACCGCTGGCTACACGCTTCCCATCCTGCAGCGCCTGGCGGCGGCGGGGGATCATGCGCAGCGGGAACACGGCCAGCAGGATCACAGCCGGCGGCCTCGGGTCCTGGTTCTGGTGCCCACGCGCGAACTGGCCGCGCAAGTGCACGCCTGCGTGCGCAACTACGGCCGCCACCTGCATCTGCGCTCGGCGGTGGTATTCGGCGGGGTCAGCATGAACAATCAGATCGACGAGCTTGGACGCGGCATTGACATCGTGGTCGCCACGCCGGGGCGCCTGCTCGACCACGCAGCGGAGCAAACCATCGATCTGGGCGGAATCACCACGCTGGTGCTCGATGAAGCCGATCGCATGCTCGACATGGGATTCATCCACGACATCCGCCGCGTGCTGGCGCTGCTGCCTGCTGCGCGCCAGAACCTGCTGCTCTCGGCCACGTTCTCGGATGAAATTCGCCAGCTTGCGGGAACCCTTCTTCGCGACCCCGTCACTGTCGAGGTCGCGCCGCGCAACACGCCGATTGAACTGATTGCACAGGTGGCGCACCCGGTGGACAGGGATCGCCGGCGCGCGCTGCTTGGCCATCTGATCAAGTCAGGCGATTGGCGCCAGGTGCTGGTGTTCACGCGCACCAAGCACGGCGCGAACCGCCTCGCCGAACAACTCACCCGGGACGGCATCGACGCCGATGCCATCCACGGCAACAAGACCCAGGGCGCGCGCACCCGCGCGCTCAAGCGCTTCAAGGAAAGCGGGTTGCGGGTTCTGGTGGCTACCGACATCGCCGCGCGCGGCCTGGATATTGAAGGCCTGCCGCACGTGGTGAATTACGACCTGCCCAACGTCCCCGAAGACTACGTGCACCGCATCGGCCGCACCGGGCGCGCCGGCAGCAATGGCGAGGCAGTGGCGCTGGTATGCGGCGAGGAACGGGAGTTGCTCGCCGAAATCGAAAAGCTGATGAAACGCCAGGTCGAGAAAAAGATCATCGAGGGCTTCGAGCCCGGCGCGGACTATGAAACCGCGCGCTTCGATCCCGACCACGCACGCGGCCGCGGACCGGAATCGCAGGGCAATGGTCAAGGCAAGCGCCGGCCCGAAGGACAGCGCAACCCGCCCCAGGCGCCGCGCAATCCAGCCCGCCGCGAGGAGCCGCGCAGGGCACGCCCACCGGGACAGCGCGGCCCCAATCGGGCACAGCCGGGTGCCGATGCGGTCGTTACCGACTTGTATCGCGCCAATGATTTCATCGATGACGAGGATATCGACAGCAGAATCGACGGCAACCGCATCGATTACCGCGGCACCGGCGCCACGCGCGGAGGCAACGATTCCCGCAATGGCCGCGGGCCGAGGTCCGCCCCCGTGCTGCAGGGCCCGATGACCTCCCGCGGACAGCCCGTCGCCAGCCAAAACCGTCCGCTGGAGCCACATGAGTCGCGCCTGCACGAGTACGCCACCCGTCCGCAGAACGGCGATAAGCCTGGTGGCAGGCGCCGCAACGGGGTTCGACTCGCCGGATTGCCGCGCGATGACGACTGACGCCCACGACTCAATCCCCTCTCCCGCCGGGAGAGGGCCCGATGCTTAGGAAAAGCCTCCATGCGTGACCCGGTACCGCAAAGCATTCGTCTCGAAGACTACGCACCGCCGCCGTTTCTCATCGACAGCGTGGATCTTGATTTCGCGATAGCGGAAGCATTCACCACAGTACGCGCGCGCCTGGCGATGCGGCGCAATCCGGCGGCGCATGCGGCGCAAACACCCCTTACTCTGGACGGCGAGGATCTGGTTTTCGAATCGGCGGCGATCGATGGCCGCGCGCTCGCCGCCGGTGAGTATTCACTGGTTGCGAAAAAACTCATCATCCCGCAGGTGCCCGAGAGCTTCGTCCTCGAAACCGCATGCCGCATCGAACCGCGCAACAACACGCAGTTGAGCGGCATGTACGCATCGAAGGACGGGTTTTTCACCCAATGCGAGGCAGAAGGCTTTCGCCGCATCACCTGGTTTCCCGACCGGCCGGATGTGATGTCGAAGTACTCGGTCACCCTGCGTGCCGACCGCGAAAAGTATCCGAATCTGCTCTCCAACGGCAACCTGGTGGATAGCGGTACTGAAACCGATGGCGGAGTTGAAACCGATGGCGGAACGCGCCATTGGGCGCGCTGGGAAGACCCGTTTCCCAAACCCTGCTACCTGTTCGCGCTGGTGGCGGCCAGACTCGATGTGCTCGAAGACAGCTTCGTCACGCGCTCGGGCGTGAACAAGCGCCTCGCAGTTTTCGTCGAACCCGGCAAGCTCGACCAGTGCGGCCATGCCATGCAGGCCTTGAAAAAAGCCATGAAATGGGACGAGGACGTGTTCGGACTGGAACTCGATCTGGACCAGTACATGATCGTCGCCGTGGGCGACTTCAACATGGGCGCGATGGAGAACAAGGGCCTCAACATCTTCAACACAAAATATGTCCTCGCGCGCCCCGACACCGCCACCGACACCGATTACATGAACATCGACCGGGTGGTGGCGCACGAGTACTTCCACAACTGGACCGGCAACCGCGTGACCTGCCGCGACTGGTTTCAGTTGTCGCTGAAGGAAGGCCTGACGGTATTCCGCGACCAGGAGTTCGGCGCCGACATGTATTCGCGCCCGGTGCAGCGCATCCAGGAAGTGCGGGCACTGCGCGCCGCGCAATTCCCCGAGGACGCGGGCCCGATGGCGCATCCGGTGCGTCCGCAGTCCTATATCGAGATCAGCAATTTCTACACCGCCACCGTCTACGAAAAGGGCGCGGCGGTGGTGCGCATGATCCACACGCTGATAGGACCCGAGAATTTCCGTAAAGGCATGGACCTGTACTTCGCGCGCCACGACGGCCAGGCCGTGACCTGCGACGAATTCGCGCAGGCCATGGCCGACGCCTCGGGCACTGATCTCACCCAATTCAAGCGCTGGTACGCCCAAGCGGGCACGCCGGTGATCGACGCGCGCGGCGCATACGACGCCGCGGCAAAGACGTATACGCTGACGCTCGCGCAATCCTGCCCGCCCACGCAATACGAGTTGAGCCAGAAGGATGCGCCTCCAAAACAGGTCTTTCACATCCCTTTTGCGCTCGGCTTGGTGGGGCCGGATGGCGCCGACCTGCCCCTGCAGCTTGAAGGCGAACCGTCCGCCTCCGCGGGCCGGCGCGTGCTCTCGTTGCGACAGAAAACAGAAAAGTTTGTATTCATCAACGTCACCGCGATGCCGGTGCCCTCCTTGCTGCGCGATTTCTCCGCGCCGGTCATCCTGCGCCACCCATACGGCGAAGCGGATCTGGCGCATCTCATGGCGCACGACGCGGACTCCTTCAATCGCTGGGAGGCCGGGCAGCGGCTGGCGGTGATGGTGCTGCTCAAGAATATCGCGGCAATCAAGAGAAGCTCCATGCCCGCGGTGCCCGGCGCGCTGTTGCGCGCCTTCGGCAAGCTGCTCGACGATTCCACGCGCGATCCGGCCTTCGCCGCCGAGGCCCTCGCGCTGCCCTCCGAGACCTACCTCGCCGAGCAGATGGAAGTGGTCGATCCCGAGGCTATCCTCGCGGCGCGCGTGCACCTGCGCCGCGCGCTCGCGCATGCCCTGCGCGAAAAGCTGCTCGCGGCCTTCGCTGCGCACGCCGGCAGCGGCCCTGATAGTCAACCGCGCGGCCAAGAGCTTGCCGCGCTGCTTCCAGCAGCCGGCGCGAGCTTTATGCGACGGCGGTCTTATTCTCCGGACTCGTTATCGGCCGGCCGGCGCGCGCTGCGCAACCTGGCGCTGGGCTACCTGATGGAACTGGAGCTGCCCGAGATCCGCCGCCTGTGCGTTGAGCAGTTCCAGCGCGCCGACAACATGACCGATGCCATGGGGGCCCTGTCCACGCTGGCGCAGTTCGATTGCCCGGAACGCGCCGCGGCGCTGGATGCCTTCTATGCCAAGTGGAAAGACGAACCGCTGGTAGTCGACAAATGGCTGT
>Ga0155956_1303_pt1 | contig 14525 bp, 7 predicted proteins | sample RifCSPlowO2_02_FD_107610 | JGI IMG/M metagenome (GOLD analysis project Ga0155956, IMG submission 107610) | Betaproteobacteria bacterium RIFCSPLOWO2_02_FULL_62_17 | reverse complement strand
GCTGTAACCCCCCCCTTTGCTGTCAAGAGTAATTTTTAACCTATTGTTTTGATAGGTATTTATCTATTTATTCGATCGTCGGCATGGGTTTATAAAGTCATTGCATTCTTGCCCGGAGAGTGCTTGGAGCGGACCCTGGGACCTTCGCAGGGAAGTCGGCAAGTGGATGCTGGCACGGCCGCTATCACCACAACGGTTGCGAGACGTGAAGCCGATATGCCGGATGCTCCTGCAGCCTTTCATAATAGGCCCGCACCCGAGGCAGATTCGGCCGCTCAATCGGCAATGCATACCAGCGGTGAACCCAAACACCCGCGACGATATCGCCTATCGTCAGCGCACTGCCTCCAAGATAGAGGCGTCGGGCCAGGCCCCAATCCAATACCTCCATGGTCCTATTTGTTGCCACGGTGTTTTCGGCAACCGCGACGTGGTTACGCTTCTTCGTGCTCGTCCGAATCAGATTCCAAAACACCGGCGTCATTACCGGCTGCACTTGCGCGGTGGCCCAATCCATCCAGCGTTCCGTGTCGGCCCGCGCGCGCAAATCCTCGGGACAAAGGCCGCCCATGGAATACTTTGCACATAGGTATCGTGTTCGATTCAAAAAGTGTAAAACCGTCCTCCTCGATGGTCGGGACGCGGCCATTCGGATTGATGGCCCTATATTCATCCGTATTGACTACGCCGAACTGCATTCCGGCATCAATTCGCTCGTAAGGCAAGCCAATCTCCTCCAATGTCCACAGGATTTTCATGACGTTGATGGAATTTATCCGGCCCCAAAGTTTTAGCATGCGGATCCCCTCTCATCTGTCACGCGCCGCGGGTTCAAAAACAAATTTGCCGAGCCGCTAGAAAAACTTGTCCGCGACACACTCGCCGCGCCCCCACGCCTCGCTAATTGTCTTGCAACTAATTGTTTAAAAAAGCTTTTTACAAATTTTTACTCTACCGTCACGGATTTTGCAAGGTTGCGCGGCTTGTCTACATCGTTGCCGCGCAATATTGCTGCATGATAGGCAAGCATCTGCAAGGGGATGGTGTGCAGAATTGGCGAAAGCATGCCAGCGTGATCCGGCATGCGAATGACTTCGACCCCGGAACCGTCCGAAAATTTGACATGCTGATCTGCAAGGACGAACAGCTTTCCTCCGCGGGCGCTGACCTCCTGCAGATTGGATTTCAATTTCTCCAGGAGTTCGTCGTTGGGTGCTATGGCGAACACCGGCATGTCCTGATCTACCAATGCAAGCGGGCCGTGCTTCAGCTCTCCTGCCGCGTAAGCCTCCGCATGGATATAGGAGATTTCCTTCAGCTTGAGGGCGCCTTCCATGGCGATCGGCCAATGCACGCCCCGGCCGAGGAAAAGCGCATGTCGATGTGGAGCTACGTATTCCGCCCATTTGATGATCTGAGATTCAGTACCCAAAACCCGTGTCAGGGCAGCAGGTAGATGGCGAAGCGAGTTCAGCATCTCGCTTTCCCGTTGTTTGCCCAAACGACCGCGCAGCTTCGCCAAAACCATGGCCAGCAGAATCAGGGAGGCAAGCTGCGTGGTAAAAGCTTTGGTTGATGCCACTCCGATTTCAGGGCCGGCGCGGGTCAAAAACCGCAATTCCGAACCTCGTATCAGCGCGGATTCGGGAACATTGCAAATGGCCAGACTGTTTTCTTGCCCGCGAGCCTTGGCGAAATTGAGCGCCGCCAATGTGTCCGCCGTCTCCCCAGACTGTGAAATCGCAATGACCAAGCATCGAGGATTCGGCACAGATTCCCGATATCGGTACTCGCTGGCGATCTCAACATTGCAAGGAAGCCCCGCCAGGGCTTCCAGCCAGTATCGCGCAACCATCCCGGCGTGGTAGCTGGTCCCGCAGGCCAGGATTAGCACGGCATCCGTTTCCCTGAAAATCTGCGCCGCACGAGCCCCGAATAATTCTGGAACAACGAAATTGGCGCTGGTAACCATCTCCAGGGTATTTGCCACCGCCATGGGTTGCTCAAAAATTTCCTTTTGCATGAAACTCTTGTATTGGCCAAGTTCCACGGACGCCGCGCTGAGCTGGGAGATGTGAATTTGCCGTTCAACCGGCCTCCCGGAAGCGTCCACTATCTTCACCGAGGATTGACTGAGTTCAGCGCAATCGCCGTCTTCGAGATAGATGATCCGCTGGGTTACTTGAATCAAAGCTGAAGCGTCCGAAGCGGCGAAATTCTCGCCAGCACCCAAGCCCAGTAGCAGCGGGGCGCCATGACGCGCGACAACTATCAGTTCGGGGTCGCTTTCATGAATAACCGCGATGGCGTACGCGCCCTGGAGTTCGTCCGTGGCCTTGCGCACCGCACCGAATAATGTTGCGCCATGCCGTAAATGCTCGTGCACAAGATGGGCGATAACCTCGGTATCCGTATCCGAGGCGAATTCATACCCCTTGCCGCGCAGATTCTCGCGCATTGCGTCGTGATTCTCGATGATGCCGTTGTGCACCACCGACACACCGCCGGATACATGCGGATGTGCATTGCGTTCGGAGGGGACCCCGTGAGTCGCCCAACGCGTATGCGCAATCCCGACTGGGGCGCTCAATCCGACTGCGATCTTTTCCAACTCAACGACGCGACCAGTAGATCGCAGCCGTTGCAAACGACCGTTCAAAACCGCTATACCGGCTGAGTCGTAACCCCGGTACTCAAGGCGCTTCAAACCTTCAATCAAGATCGGGACAATATTGCGTCGCGAAAGCGCGGCGACTATTCCACACATTGATAGAGCCTCCGGGAAAGCCGCGCGGCGCGGCGCTCTGACCGCGAGCGCCTGTCGCTTGTCATCCCTTCTTTTTTTCCGGGCGTGACCACTTTGATATGGTGGTCTGTGGTGATCGCGAAATGGTGAGCTGACCTTCGGGTGCGTCGCGGGTAAGCGTCGTACCCGCGCCAAGGGTCGCCCCCTTTCCCACCCGTACAGGCGCGACCAATTGCGTATCAGATCCTATGAAAACGTCGTCTTCGATAACGGTCCGGTGTTTGTTGACGCCATCATAATTGCAGGTAATAGTTCCAGCGCCAATATTGACATTGGAACCAACGTCACTATCGCCGATGTAGGACAGGTGATTTGCCTTGCTGCCCTCACCGATATTGCTCGCTTTCACTTCGACGAAATTGCCGATGTGGACTTCCTTGGACAGAATAGTTCCAGGACGGATTCGCGCATAAGGTCCAATCCTGCAATGCGTGCCGATTTTGGCTTCATTAAGGTGGCAAAATGCATCAATGCGGGTGTCAGAATCGACATGGACATCGCGCAACAGGCAACCTGCGCCAATGCTTACCCGATCGGCAAGGACCACTTCGCCCTCAAATACACAATTGACGTCGATTGCACAGTCTCGCCCGCAAACCAGAGTTCCCCTGATATCTATGCGCGCCGGATCAATCAATGTGACCCCCTGCTTCATAAGGGCATTGGCCATCAATTCCCTGCGCACGCGCTCCAGCTGCGCAAGCTGCAAACGGCTGTTTACGCCAAGCGTCTCCCAGCTTTCTGCCGGCTGCGCACTTCCAATCCGGACTCCATCGGCCGCAGCCATGGCAACTACGTCGGTCAGATAATATTCACGCTGCGCATTGTTGTCCGACAAACGAGCCAGCCAGTCCTTGAGTTTTGCCGTCGGCGCCATTATGACGCCCGTATTGACCTCGGTTATCCTGCGCTCGGCTTCGCTGGCATCTTTCTCTTCGACGATACGCACGATGACGCCGCCCTGTCGTACTATGCGCCCATAGCCTGCAGGGTCCTGGAGTCCTACGGTAAGTAATCCCAGCTCGTCACCCGCCGCGCCCTCTAGCCGCCGCAATGTCTCAGCGCGAATCATCGGGACATCACCATAGAGCACCAAAGTGGGAACTTTCTCGTCAAGATGCGGAATGGCCTGCATCACCGCGTGTCCCGTGCCCAACTGCGGGTCCTGCCTGGCCCAGATCACGTCCTGACCCGCCATGCTAAGCCGCACCATGTCCCCACCATGCCCGTCAATCACACATATTCTTGCCGGGTCAAGAGACTTGGCCACTTCAAAAACGTGCATGAGCAAGGACTTTCCACCCAAGCAATGCAGCACCTTCGGAACATCCGAGTACATGCGCTTGCCTTGCCCGGCCGCCAAAATTACGATGTTCACGAGGTGAGAGGCTGAATTTTATTTCTGTAAGCCTTTGAATTCTAACATGCTCTCTGCGCCTAAACTCCCATGGCACATGGCCCATTATGGCCAGCCAGAATCAAAGCAAGCAAGCCACAGTTTTCATGGAAGCCTATGCATGCTGGGTATCGTCCGCACGCGTTGCGGCACTGCTAGGTGTCTCGATGCGAATAATGGCAAAAATGACTCAATAGGTCGATTACTAGGGCGTGGCGCCGCGCCCAAGCGGCGCAACCCTTGGCACAGGCGCGCAAGTCGGCCCCGAGATCGCGAAAGCAGCCAGCGCAGATTACAACTAGCGCGGCAAATCAGAGCGCCCCATCAGGAATTCGTCCACCGCGCGAGCGCACTGCCGGCCCTCACGTATCGCCCAAACAACCAGAGACTGTCCACGCCGCATGTCGCCTGCGGCAAAAACTCCTGGCACAGAGGTGGCGTAGCCCCCGGTTTCTTCGGTGCTTGCCTTGGCATTGCCACGCGCATCCGTAACCACACCGAAATCCTGCAACATGGATTGCGCGGGACTGACAAACCCCATGGCGAGTAAAACCAGATCGGCGGGCAGCTCAAACTCGGAGCCGGCAATTTCTTCGATCCTGCCGTCTTTCGATGCCAGGCGCGAAGCAACCAACTTTTTGACCAGGCCGCCCTCTCCCAGAAACCGTTTGGTGCCAACTGCCCAATCCCGCTCGGCGCCTTCTTCATGCGAAGAAGACGTGCGAAGACGCTGCGGCCAATAGGGCCATACCGGGTTCTTGTCCGTATCGGGGGGCATTGGCAATAGCTCAAATTGGGTGACCGATTTCGCGCCATGTCTATTGGATGTTCCCACGCAATCCGAACCGGTGTCGCCGCCGCCAATGATCACCACGTGCTTGCCGCTTGCCCAAAGATCTCTGACGTTCTTATCGCCAGCGACTCGACGATTCTGCAATGGCAGGAAATCCATTGCGAAATGCACGCCATTGAGTTCGCGTCCTGGTGCTGGCAGATCGCGCGGAGTTTCTGCGCCCCCGGCAAGCACCACGGCGTCAAACTCGGAAAGAACTCTCTGGGGTTCAACTTTGGTCGCCTCGGCGTTGCCGGCTCCAGCGGGCGCCTCTCCAACTATGTGATTCACCAAAAACTCGACACCCTCCGCTCGCATCTGCTCAACGCGGCGATCGATATGTTCTTTCTCCATCTTGAAATCGGGAATGCCGTAACGAAGCAGTCCACCGACACGATCGTTTTTCTCGAAAACAACGACATCATGCCCGGCTCGCGCCAGCTGTTGCCCGCAGGCCAAGCCGGCAGGTCCGGAACCGATCACCGCGACCCGTTTGCCCGACTTTCGCGCCGGCGGTTGTGGACGAACCCAACCGCGTTCCCACGCCTTGTCGATGATCGCGTGCTCGATTGACTTTATGCCAACGGGATCATTGTTTATTCGCAATGTGCATGCTTCTTCACAGGGCGCCGGACAGACGCGACCGGTGAACTCCGGAAAATTATTGGTGGAATGCAGCGTTTCGATCGCGTGCAGCCAGTCTTCGCGATAGACCAGATCATTGAAATCAGGTATGACATTGTTGACCGGACAACCGCTCATGCAAAAGGGGGTTCCGCAATCCATGCAGCGCGCACCTTGAATTTTTGCATCGCCATCCGTTAGATGCGCGATAAATTCGCGGTAGTGCTTCTTGCGCACCTCACGGCCCTCGGAAACCTCCTGCAGGCGTTGATACTCGAGAAATCCGGTGATTTTGCCCATTGTCCAAAGATTAGAATGTTTGTTGATGCAATCACGCAACGCGCTGAAGCGCGGCGGAAATCTGCCTTCTTGCTAGGCGGCGTCGCGTCGCATGGCCGCCGCGTTCTCGGCAAGTGCCCGGCGATACTCCTTCGGAAATACTTTGACAAAGCGGGGCCGGTACTCGACCCAACGCTCAAGAATCTCGCGCGCGCGACGACTCGCCGTGTACCTGGCATGATTCTCAATGAGCCGGCGCAACACATTCTCATCCGCTTCCCGCAGGTGCCATAGGTCCGTTGGAATCTTTGCCCGTTGCTCGGGCTCTGACATTACCGGTTCCAGATCGACCATGGAAACGTTGCAACGGCTGGGGAAAGAACCGGATTCGTCAAGCACATAAGCAATGCCGCCCGACATGCCTGCCGCGAAATTACGACCGCTGTCGCCCAGCACCACCACGGTACCCCCGGTCATGTACTCACAACAATGGTCACCGACGCCTTCCACCACCGCGTACGCACCGGAGTTTCTGACTGCAAAGCGCTCACCGGCGACACCCCGAAAGTACGCTTCGCCTGCGATGGCCCCGTAGAGGACCACGTTTCCGGTAATGATGTTCTCCGCGGGGTCCCCGAGAAACTTTGCGGACGGTTGCACGCTGATGCGTCCGCCCGAAAGTCCCTTCCCGCAGTAATCATTGGTATCGCCGATCAAATCGAGCGTCACCCCTTTGGCGAGAAATGCGCCGAAACTCTGTCCGGCGGACCCGGCAAACCTCACGTGTATCGTATCTTCAGGCAATCCCGCATGACCGAAACGTTTCGCAATTGTGCCGGACAGCATGGTACCCACCGTACGATTGATATTGCGTATTGGCATTTCTATGGTCACTTTCTCGCCGCGCTCCAGTGCCGGGGTCGCCAATTCAATAAGTCGATGGTCAAGCGCCCGATCGAGCCCGTGGTCCTGTTTCTCGCAATGGAAACGGGCGACATCGGCGGGCATCGCCGGCATGTGAAAAATTTTGGAGAAATTCAGGCCTTTTGCTTTCCAGTGCTCGATCCCTTTTTTCATGTCGAGCAAATGGGCCTCGCCGATCAACTCTTCGAGCTTGCGAACACCCAGCGCCGCCATCAATTCGCGAACTTCCTCCGCGACAAAAAAGAAATAATTTATAACGTATTCCGGCTTGCCACTGAATTTCCGCCTTAAAACAGGGTCCTGCGTCGCGACTCCAACGGGGCATGTGTTCAGATGGCATTTTCTCATCATGATGCAACCCTGTACTACCAGCGGCGCGGTGGCAAAGCCAAACTCGTCCGCACCAAGCATTGCGCCGATAACCACGTCGCGACCGGTCTTTATCTGTCCGTCAACCTGGACCGCGATGCGTCCGCGCAACCTATTTAGAACCAGAGTCTGCTGCGTTTCTGCCAAACCAAGCTCCCAGGGTGTACCGGCATGCTTAAGCGAGGAAAGCGGACTCGCACCGGTCCCGCCATCGTGGCCGGAAATGGTGACGTGATCGGCCTTGGCCTTGGAAACCCCGGCCGCCACGGTGCCGATACCGATTTCGGAAACCAGTTTTACGCTGATTGAGGCCTCACGATTTGCGTTTTTCAGATCGTGGATTAACTGCGCAAGATCTTCAATCGAATAGATATCATGGTGCGGAGGCGGTGAAATTAGCTCCACGCCAGGGGTCGAAAAGCGCAACTGTGCGATGTATTCGGAGACTTTCTTGCCGGGTAGCTGTCCGCCTTCCCCGGGCTTCGCGCCCTGCGCCATCTTTATTTGGATCTGCTCCGCCGATGACAGAAACTCCGCGGTCACGCCGAAGCGCCCCGAGGCGACCTGCTTAATTTTTGATTTCAGAAGATCGCCTTCTTTGAGCTCGAGGTCGCGTTCAACTTGGCGGCTGCCAAGGCGAGACGAAAGCGTTTCGCCCGCCTTTATGGGTGCATAGCGATTGCGGTCTTCGCCACCTTCACCGGTATTCGATTTTCCGCCGATCCGATTCATTGCAATCGCGAGCGACGTATGCGCTTCCGTTGAAATCGAGCCCAGGGACATCGCTCCGGTGGAAAACCGTCTTACAATTTCCTTTGCAGGTTCCACTTCCTCAAGGGGAACGGGTGTGCATTGATCAAATCGAAACTCGAACAAGCCGCGAAAGGTCATATGGCGGCGCGATTGATCGTTGATGATGCCCGCGTACTCCTTGTAGGTTTCATAGGAGTTGCTTCGAGTCGAATGCTGCAGTTTCGCAATCGCATCCGGCGTCCACATGTGCTCCTCGCCGCGAACCCGCCACGCATATTCCCCACCAGCATCAAGGGTATTTGCGAGCAGGGGGTCGTCGCCAAATGCACTTTGGTGAATACGAATGGTTTCTTCGGCAAGCCCGAACACGTCGATTCCACCAACACTGGAGGTCGTGCTGGAAAAATACTTGTCAACTAGGCTCTTCGATAATCCTACCGCTTCGAAAATCTGCGCGCCGGTGTACGACATGTAGGTGGAAATGCCCATCTTGGACATGACCTTTCTCACGCCTTTTCCGATCGCCTTGACATAGTTCTTGATCGCTTTTTTCGCGGCATCATTGTCCGTGCTCAGTTTTGGCGCGTAAAGCGCGAGCAGCGTTTCAAGCGCCAGATAAGGATGCACGGCTTCCGCTCCATACCCGCCCAACAGGCAGAAGTGATGCACTTCACGCGCACTCCCGGTCTCCACGACCAAACCGGTGCTGGTGCGCAACCCCTTGTTCGTCAGGTGCTGATGTATCGTGGATAGTGCCAGCAGCGCGGGAATCGCGACATGATCACTGTCGATGCGTCTGTCGGAGATGATGATGATGGAATAACCGGCGCGCACTGCGTCTTCCGCCTGCGCCGCAAGCGATGCAAGCCGTGCTTCGATGGCCTGTTTTCCCCAGGCAACGGGATAACAAATATCAAGTTCAAAGGACTTGAATTTTCCGTCGGTATACCGATCGATGTGCCGGATCTTCTCCATTTCGAAGAAATCGAGCACCGGTTGACTGACCTCAAGCCGCAATGGCGGGTTTCTTTCGTCGATGCCCAGAAGATTGGGCTTGGGGCCGATGAAAGATACCAGCGAGGTGACCAGTTCCTCGCGGATCGGGTCGATCGGAGGATTGGTCACCTGCGCGAACAATTGTTTGAAATAGTGATACAGGGTCTTGTTCTTTGATGACAGCACTGCCAGGGGCGAATCATTGCCCATGGAACCTATCGGCTCTTCGCCGACCTCGGCCATTGGCGTTATCAAAAATTTGACGTCTTCTTGCGTGTAGGCGAACGCCTGCTGTCTATCCAAAAGCGAAACCGCGGAGCGTTCGGGCTGCTGCTTGTCAGACTCCACGTTGTCCAGTTTTACGCGAATCCGTTCCATCCACTCCGCGTAGGGTTTGGCGTGTGCCAGGGTTTCTTTTAGTTCCCTGTCATCGATGATCCGGCCTTTTTCAAGATCGACCAGGAACATCTTGCCCGGCTGAAGGCGCCATTTCTTGACAATCTTCTCTTCCGGAATTGGCAGGCAACCGCACTCCGATCCCATGATCACCAGATCGTCGTCCGTAACGATATAGCGCGATGGCCGCAATCCATTGCGATCCAGCGTGGCACCGATCTGACGGCCGTCGGTAAAAGCGATCGACGCCGGTCCATCCCAGGGTTCCATCATCGCGGCGTGGTACTCATAAAATGCGCGACGGCTCGGGTCCATATGCGTATTACCCTCCCACGCCTCGGGAATCATCATCATCATGGCATGGGGGATCGAATATCCGCTCATGACAAGAAGTTCGAGCGCATTGTCGAACGACGCGGAATCGGACTGCCCATCATAGATTAATGGCCATACCTTATCGAGGTCCTCGCCGAGAATAGGACTGAAGATCGCGCCTTTGCGCGCGCGAATCCAGTTGACGTTCCCGCGCAGGGTATTGATCTCGCCGTTGTGCGCGATTATCCGGAAAGGATGTGCGAGGTCCCAGGTTGGAAAGGTGTTCGTCGAGAATCGTTGGTGAACCAGCGCGAGCGCCGAAACGACGCGCGGATCCTGCAGGTCACGATAGTATTTGCCCACTTGGTCGGCCAGAAGCATGCCCTTGTACACCAACGTGCGCGCCGACATCGAGGGGACGTAAAACTCCTTGCCATGGGCAAGAGCCAGCGCCTGAATGGCGTGGCCTGAACTTTTTCGGATGATGTAAAGCTTTCTTTCCAAGGCATCGGTAACCGTCACGTCCGTACCGCGCCCGATGAATACTTGGCGGATGACCGGTTCTATACGCTTGACCGAGTCGCCCAATCCTGAATTGTCGCAGGGAACGTCGCGCCACCCCAGAAGGACTTGGCCTTCGTCCTTGATGGCGCGCTCGATTTCATACTCACAGGCAAAGCGTGATGCCGGTTCCTTTGGCAAGAACACCATGCCCACGCCATATTGTCCAGGCGCCGGCAAGATCACCCCTTGTTTGGCCAGTTCCTCACGGAATAATGCGTCGGGAATCTGAATCAGGATTCCTGCACCGTCTCCGGCGAGCGGATCGGCTCCCACCGCGCCCCGATGAGTTAGGTTGCGCAGAATCGTCAGACCCTGCTCCACGATGGAGTGCGATTTCGCGCCGCGAATGTGCGCTACAAAGCCCACGCCACACGCGTCGTGCTCATTTTGGGGGTCGTAAAGACCCTGTTTTTCCGGGGTAGCGGGCCAATCCACGTGGCAAACCTCGTGACAATGACAGGCGATAGGGTCGCCCGGCACAAATTATGAACGACTTTCGAATTTACCAGTGATATTGCAATGCATCAAGACATTAGCGACTGCCTGGCAATACAATCGCAATTTCCGCGCTGGTGGCGTCAATCTACTTGTGACAGTGTCCTATCCAAGGCCAAAGGAGGTATATCTGCGCGGATTATGGCGGATCCGATACGCTCAAGCAGGATAAAGCGAAGTTTTCCATCCCGTGCTTTTTTGTCCAAACTCATCAATTCCCGCAATCTGGAAGAGGGTATTCCCTTAACCTCAACGGGGAGTCCGGCGCGTGCCAAGAGTCTGCGAATGCGGTCTGAAGCGGGCTTGGACAACATTCCCATTTGCATCGATAAATCCGAGGCAAGCGCCACACCGGCTGCGACGGCCTCGCCATGCAGCCAGGTGCCGTAGCCAAAGCCATTTTCTATGGCATGTCCAAAGGTATGGCCGAAGTTAAGCAACGCGCGTTCTCCCAATTCGCGCTCGTCATTCACCACCACCGCTCCCTTTATTTCGCATGAGCGAAGCACCGCGTGAGCCAGTGCATCCGTATCGCGCGCGAGGATGCGTTCAACATTGGCCTCGATCCAGGAGAAAAAGCCTTCATCCCTGATCAATCCATGCTTGATAATTTCGGCCAATCCCGCTTTCAACTCCCGCTCAGGCAAGCTTTGCAGTGTCTCCATGTCCGAGATAACCACTCGCGGCTGATAAAACGCGCCGATCATATTCTTGCCCAGAGGATGGTTGATCGCGGTTTTCCCGCCAATCGAAGAATCGACTTGGGCCAAAAGGGTTGTAGGCACCTGGATGAAAGGTACGCCACGCTGATAGGTCGCCGCGGCAAAACCCGAAATATCACCCACCACGCCGCCCCCGAGCGCGATTATCGCGGTGCCGCGCTCGCAGCGTGCCCCGAGCAACGCGTCGTATACAGTATTGAGTGTCGCCCAGTTCTTATGTTGTTCGCCATCGGGAAGGACCACCGGCACTACATTAATGCCCGCCTGCTCAAGAGCGCCACGAATGCGCTCCAGATAGAGAGGCGCAACGACCTCGTTGGTGATCAATGCAACGCGCTTTTGCTGCAAATGCGGAAGGATCAGTTCCACCTTCGAAAGCAGTCCAACCCCTATATGTATTGGATATGCCCTGTCTCCGAGCGCTACGTTATAAGTTTGCATTCCGACTCCAGGCGAAGGAGCAAATGCCCCAGCAAGGTGCTTACACTTTGGCGACCAGTGTCAACCACAAGGTCCGCCACCTCGCGATAGAGCGGATCGCGAATTGAATATAATTCCTGCAGGCGCGTCAGCGGATCGGTTCCATGAAGCAGCGGCCGGGATTTGTCCTGCCCGAGCCTCTTCGCAAGCTCTGCCGGACGGGCATGCAGGTACACGACGCAACTCTGGGTCTTCAGAACCTCACGGTTGCGTGAATCCAGCACAACTCCGCCACCCGTCGCCAGAACAATATTATCCAGACAGGCCATGCGCGCCAAAGCATCGGCTTCGCGCTTGCGAAATCCGGCCTCCCCCTCAATTTCGAAAATTACCGATACACGAACTCCGGTTCGTTCCTCGATTTCATGATCGGTGTCCAGAAAAACTTTTGAAAGCCTCTTGGCAAGGCTGCGGCCAACCGTTGTCTTGCCGGCACCCATGAGACCGACAAGAAAGATATTGTTGGAGTTTCTCACTGGACAAATTCGACAATCCAGTCCCTGAATCGGGAACGGAATCGATTTTTAGGGGAGCAGCAACCCTCGATCACCGTGAAGACCGCGCCCGGAGGCGCCGTCCTCGTTCGATCAACGCTGGCCCAGTCGGTCCGAAGCAATACGCGGCGTAATGAAGACGAGCAACTCGGTCTTCGCGTCGGAGCGCTGATTGTTCCTGAATAGCTGGCCGACCACGGGAATATCACCAAACAAGGGTACCTTGACCGTGGTATTGCGTGTGTCCTGAGTATAGATTCCGCCAATTACCACGGTGCCACCATTCTCGACCAACACCTCGGTTTTTACGTGCTTGGTGTCTATGGCGAAACCCGCAGTGGTTACCTGGCCTACCGAGTCCTTGTTGACGTCCAGGGTCATGATGATGTTTCCGTCAGGCGTAATCTGTGGTTTGACCTTCAGCGCAAGATTCGCCTTGCGAAACGAGATGGAGGTTGAGCCGCTTGAGGTGGCCTGCTGGTAGGGAAGTTCCGTTCCCTGCTCAATAATCGCCTCCACGTTATCCGCCGTCAACACTCTCGGACTGGAAACGATCTTTCCCTTACCGTCGGATTCCAGCGCGGTGAGTTCCAAGGAAAGGAAACGCGACTTGGCGGCGTTGAACAGGATCAGAGAAAACGCGCCCGGCCCGAAACCGCCAAGGCCGGAAGCAGGCAGGTTCACATTCTGCAATGTTTCCGCGTTAGATGACCCGGTAAAATTAGGAGTGCCCGCGACTAAGCCGCTGACCTGTCCCGTGGGCGCCAAGGCGGCACCGAAGTTGTATTGCACGCTCTGGTCGCCAAGAACTCGCGTACCCTGATTCACTACCCCACCCCCGGCGCGGAGATCTCGCCCGAACCCGAGGCGCGTGCCCAGGTTCTTGCTGAAGGAATCGGTCGCCTCAACGATGCGGGCTTCAATCAGCACCTGACGGACCGGAATATCCAGCTTGCTGATCAGGCGCCTGACTTCCTCCAAGCGAACCGAAACGTCCTGCACGAAAAGCTGGTTGGTGCGCGGATCCACCACCGAACTGCCGCGTTTTGAAAGTATGCGCTGCTTATCGTCGGAAAGGAGCTTGGAAAGGGTTTCCGCCTTGGCGTAATTGAGTTGGAAGCTTTCCGTTCGCACCGGCTCTAGCTCGGTAATCTGCTGCCTGGATTCAAGCGCGAGCTTCTCCTTGGTCGCCAACTCATCCCTGGGCGCGATCCACACAACACTGCCATTCTTGCGTTGATCGAGGCCGCGCGTCTGCAAAATAATGTCCAACGCCTGATCCCAGGGCACATCCTTGAGACGCAATGTGAGGTTCCCTGAAACGGTATCGCTGGTAATGATATTGAGATCGGTGAAATCGGCGATTACATTAAGGACGCTGCGCACCTCGATATTCTGGAAATTCAGCGACAATTTCTCGCCGATATATCCGGTGCGCGATCCCTGCACAAGCTTGTTTGGATCAACCTGGACGGCCTTCACCTCCACCACAAACTGGGTATCGCTCTGGTAGGCGTTATGCTCCCAGACGCCACGGGGCTCGATGACCATGCGCACGTTTTCACCCTGCGGGAAGGTGCTGACAACCTGGACCGGCGTCGCAAAATCAACGACGTCGAGTCTCTTGCGCAGGTTATCCGGCAAGCTTGCCTTGAGGAATTCGATGACCAGCGACTGGCCCTGCTGCCGTATGTCTATGCCGGTTGATGTATCGGAAAGGTCAACGATAATTCGTCCCTCGCCGTCACGGCCGCGGCGGAACACAATGTCCTTGATCCCATGCTTGGTATCGGCGCTGCCTTCCGCAAAGCGCGCGCCGCCGGAAGCAGACGCCGCGCCCCCAGGCGTCGGCGTCAATGCGATGATGAGATTTCGGCCGTCAATTCGTGCTTCGTGCTGCACCATGTTTCTGAGGTTGAGCACGATACGCGTACGATCGCCCACCTGAACCACGTTCATTGAACGCAGATCGCCCTGACCGATGTCCTGGCTGTTTTTTCCCAAGCCATTGACAGTGCTGGGAAAGTCAAAAGCAATACGTGCCGGATTGGCAACCGTGAAGTTTGCGGGTGCCGCGCGC
>Ga0155956_1251_pt1 | contig 14541 bp, 10 predicted proteins | sample RifCSPlowO2_02_FD_107610 | JGI IMG/M metagenome (GOLD analysis project Ga0155956, IMG submission 107610) | Betaproteobacteria bacterium RIFCSPLOWO2_02_FULL_62_17 | reverse complement strand
CTGAAAGAGCAAGGAGCGGTAGTTCAGTTGGTTAGAATACCGGCCTGTCACGCCGGGGGTCGCGGGTTCGAGTCCCGTCCGCTCCGCCAACATCTGTCCAAGCAAGTCCAGTTCAGCCCTCGAAAGCCCGTTTTCCCTCTATGAGTCAAGGCGCAATGTCTTGACACGTCCAAAGCCGTCCACCACAATCCGCATATAGAACGTGGGTAGGAGCGGGGGTAATGGCGAAGCGCCAAGTGAAGCGACTGTCGGACCGGTTCGTGAAGACCGTGAAGCGACCCGGCTACTACGCCGACGGCGACGGGCTCTATCTGCAGGTCAGCCCGGCGGCGACGAAGAGCTGGATCTTCCGGTACGCGCGCCAAGGAAAAGAGAGAGAGATGGGGCTCGGGTCCGAGCGCGTCTTCTCCCTTGCCCAGGCCCGCGCCAAGGCCGCTGACGCGCGGCGCCTGCTGGTGGAAGGTGTAGACCCCATCGCTGCGCGCGACGGCCAGCGGGCCCAGGAGCGGCTCCAGAACGCGAGCACGCTGACCTTCGCCAAGTGCGCCGAGAAATTCATCGGAGCGCACCAGGCAGGTTGGCGCAACCCGAAGCACGTTGCTCAGTGGGAGAACACCCTCGACACCTACGCCGGTCCGGTCATCGGGCAACTGGCGGTCAAGGACGTTGACACGGCGCTGGTCGTGCGCACCCTCGAACCGATCTGGACGAAGAAACCTGAAACGGCGAGCCGCCTGCGCGGCCGCATCGAGCGCATCCTCGACTGGGCGCGGGTCATGGGCTACCGCAGCGGCGAGAACCCGGCCCGCTGGCGCGGGCACCTGGACAAGCTGCTGGCCGGGTCCCTCAATCGCAAGAACCGTGAGCACCTGGCGGCGTTGCCCTACGACGAGATCGGTGCGTTCGTCGCGGAACTGCGCACGATGGAGGGCACCGCGGCGCGGGCGCTGGAATTTCTGATTCTCACCATCGCCCGTACAGGCGAAGTGATCGGGGCGCCGCCCGACGAGATCGACGCGGACAAGGAGTTGTGGACGATTCCCGGAACCCGCATGAAGGCGGGGCGTGAGCACCGGGTCCCGCTGTCGCTGCGCGCGCTGGAGATTGCGAAGGCGCAGCCAGCGGGGCCTTTCCTGTTTGCCGGCGGCAAGGAGAGGGAGCCGCTGTCGGATATGGCGATGCTCAAGCTGCTCGGTCGAATGGGCCGCAAGGGGGTCACGGTCCATGGCTTTCGCAGCACGTTTCGGGACTGGGCTGCGGAGCGCACCAGCTACCCGCGCGAAGTCTGCGAAATGGCGCTCGCGCACTCGATCAGCGACAAAGTCGAGGCCGCGTACCGTCGTGGCGATCTATTCGAAAAGCGCAAGCGGCTGATGCTTGAATGGGCACGTTTCTGCGATACGCCCAGGCAGGGCGCCAAGGTGACTTCGATCAAGAAAGCCTCCCGCGCGTGAAGGTACTTTTCCTCGATGAGTCCGGGGACCACAACCTGGGGGTGATCGATCCTCAGTATCCGCTTTTCGTGCTCGGCGGGATCATCGTCGAAAAGGACTACGCCGAAGGCGACCTGACACGCGCGGTCCAGGATTTCAAGCGCCGGCTGTTCGGCCGCGACGACATCATCCTTCACACCGCGGACATCACGCGCAACCGCAATGGATTCGAACAACTAAAGGAGCCTGGCTTCCGGGCGCATTTCTACGCCGAGCTGAACGCGCTGATGCGCGGCCTTGCCTTCAGTGTCGTGGCCTGCGCCATTCGCAAGGAAGATCATCTTGCCCGCTACGGCGTGGCAGCCCTGGACCCCTACATGCTCAGCCTGGACGTGCTGGTCGAGCGCTTTTGCATGGACGTGGGCGATCGGGAAGGTGGCGGTGTCGTCGTCGCGGAAAGGCGCGACCCCACTCTCGACCACGAAATGGACATCGCCTGGTTGAACCTGAAGGTTCAGGGCACCCGGTTCATGCAGGCCAAGGACATCGAGAGAAGGATCGTGGGCCTGAATCTGCGCGACAAGACAGCGAACGTCGCCGGCCTGCAACTGGCCGACCTGGTCGTGACGCCGATCGGCCGCAAGATTCTCGGTAAGCCGATCAAGGAGGACTACCGCGTCGTCGAGGAGAAATTCCGGCGCAGCCCGAACGGCAGGATCGAAGGCTACGGGCTGGTGGTGCTACCCAAATGAAAAGAGCCAGCCCCCGCTACGCAGTGACCAGCCCATGCGCGTATTCTGGGCGCTGCCAGTCGGAATTGCAAGCCCGTTGATTCGACCCCGTTGATTTGGCACCGTCCCCGGCGCGGTTCACCGGGAAGCGGCGAACGACCAGAACTATGGACGGCCTGCGCGCGGGTGGTAGCGTGGCACCATTCCGACGAACGGCCTGCCGATAGGTCACGACGGATGGACCCCGGGGCCGACCCTGTGGATTCGTTCCCCGCGCTGCGCGTGGGTTAGATCGAGAGGAAGATGCGTGACATGGGCCGCACGCCGCGAAGCAAAGACCGGCAGAGGAGTCAGCTAGATCCACTCATCCCGGATGATCCCGCGGCGCCGGAGCCGCGTGGAAAGCGTGGTTCATACACTCATTACCTGAAAGCGCGCGCAATCCTTGCTGAACGGCTTCAAGCCAGTCCGGAAGAGATAGCGATATGGGCATGGTTCGGAAGGTCGGTCGGGAAAGATCCGGCGGGAGGAATCGACGGGTATCTGGACCCGGACCAGCATGGCGGCAAACCTCCCCGATTCCATTTTCGGTACGACTTCCAGGGAAATTTCGACTACCTGCCGCAGTTGATGCAATGCTATTTCCGGGCGGACGACCTCCAGTCGTTCCAGCCTGCAGATCGTTACCTTACGTTCGCCGGCGTGGTCGAGCGATTCAAGCGGTTTTGCGGCGAAGAGGAGGGCATCGCGTTGGTGCGCGCAAAGGCTGCCAGCGGCGATCTCGCATCGTTCCACCCCTTAACTGGTGGAACATCCGAGTCAAAGGCGTGGCAGGGCGAAGAAGGATTTCCTCCGCTGGAGCAAGGCATGTTTCTGCTCTCGCAGGTACTCGAAATCGAAGCCGAATGCGCGCCCGATCAAGTGCTGGTATCCCCGTCGCGCACCCGTATTCAGCCCCCGGTAGTCAGCGCAGCAGTGTCATTCGACAAGGAGGTCGCCTTGAGATTCTCCGCGCCAAGCGGGGGTGTGAAACAGGAGTTTGTTCCCCTTACCCGAGAACTTGAAGGATGGTTTGAGAAGCCGCTGACTGATCTTCCGGAAGAGAAGCGTCAAAGAGTTGGTGGCGTTTTTCTGGTGGCCTGGGACCAGTTAACGCCCGAGCAGCGTCGCATTTTCGCTGAGCAGTGGGACTACCAACATGATCCGGCGATTGAAGCGGAGCGCACGCAGGGTTGGGAGGAAGCCATTGTCGATTGGCGCTACTGGGGCCAACTGCCAACCCTGTCGGCTGAGGAGTTCTGCATCCTCCGCCACGTAACCGATCCGAGAAAATTCGAGTCCGAACGACAAACGATTCCAGGCGGAGCGGGCGCGACGCTTGGCCAGCGTGTCGAGGACGACTTGAGGAGAGTTGTCGCTGACTCTGCCGTCAGTGAAAAGAAACGTCTGCCACTCGGCAGATGGGTAAGCTGGGCGAGCAAGGTCGGATTGATATGCCCTGGGTTCATGCGCACGAACGCAGATGCGGCGTCGAAAGACGACGTTACTGAGGGACGTGATCGTCACTATTCGTCGGTGGAAGGCATCACGCCGAAGCAATTCATCGAGAGGTACGCGGCGAATGTGCGCGGAGGGAAACAGTTCCTCGACAAGTGGTTCAAGGGAAAGACCCGAAAAAAAGGGGAGAAGCCAGCCGCGGAGCAATTTCGGTTGGACGGTTCGCGTGGTCGCTACAACGAGTCCGCGATGCTTGCGGCTCTGAAGGAAGAGGGGCGTTACTCTGAAATCGGGCATTGAACTGAGTTGACCCTCCTTTTTGCTGTCGGAAGCGGAACAAGCCCGTTCTTGTCGGAATCCGAATAAATTTTCCGACTCTCTGATAAATAGGCGAAAAGGCATGTCCAGCGGCTAGTCCGTGACAGCGTTTTCCGTGCGAAAAAATGGTGTCCGTCATCAACCAAGGACGGACACATGAAACCAGCGAAGAACGAGAAGAGCACACAGAAGCGGAACAAGACCGCATATCCAGCCGCCCTCCCCGAGAGGGGCTATTTACGACTGGCACAGATCATCGGCGACCCGAGCACGACGCCGCCGACCCCTGCGCTGATTCCGGTCAAGAAGTCGAGCTGGTGGGCAGGTGTGAAATGCGGACGCTTTCCGCAACCTGTTCGGACGCTTGTCGCGCGAATCACTGCATGGCGCGTGGAGGACATCCGAGCCCTGATCGCAAAAGCCGGTGAGTGACGGGCGGGGTAATGAAAAGACGCCGTCCGAACCCGCGGCTTGCCAAGATCCACCGAATCTACAGCGTGGAGGCGGCCGCCAGCATGTACGGCGTACATCGAAATACGGTACGGGCCTGGATCAAGGGGGGGCTTCCGAAAATCGACAAAAGGCGGCCAATCCTGATTCGTGGTCGCGATCTCGTGGCTTTCCTCCAGGCTCGCCGGGCAAAGGGCAAGCGCCCCTGTCAACCGGGAGAAATCTACTGCGTCAGGTGCCGGGCTCCCAAGGTTCCGGGCGGCGGAATGGTCGAATGCGAGTCCTTGACAGAGACCGTTGGCAACCTGATCGGCATCTGCCCCGACTGCCATTCGATCATAAATCGCCGGGTCAGCCTGGCCAAGCTCCCCCAGATACTGGGGCAGATGGCTGTCACGACGCCGCAGGCGCAGTCACACATAAGCGAGAGCCCCAACCCCTCCGTGAACAGTGACTTGCGATAGGAGCATCGGACGATGACGACGTACAACCCCGACAACGAGCGGATCAAGCACCGGTATTTCGGCTTTCTCAAGGAAGCCAAGCGCCACGGCGAGGCCAAGGTGGACGCCGTCGCAAAGTCGCTGGATCGCTTCGAAAGCTACACTCGACACCGCGAGTTCAAGGCTTTCCGAATCGAGCAGGCGATCGGCTTCAAGCGGAACATGCTCAATCAAAAGAACCAACGGTCCGGGGAGATGCTGAGCAAGGCGACCTTGTACGCCACGTTCGCCGACCTCAAGCGATTTTTTCAATGGCTGGCCTTGGAACCGGGCTACCGATCCCGCTTAGGGTATTCGGATGCCGAATACTTCAATCTGTCCCAAAACGACACTCGCATCGCAACCGCGCATCGCGAGCAGTCAGCGCCCACACTGGAGCAAATAAAGCACGTCATTTCCAAAATGTCGGCCGAGTCGGAGATCGGCCGCCGAAACCGAGCCGTCGTCGCGTTCACTCTTCTTACCGGCGCCCGGGACGGCGCCATCGCATCGATGAAGCTCAAACATATTGACCTGGACGCAGCCTGCGTATACCAGGACGCCCGCGAGGTCCGGACAAAATTCAGAAAGACCTTCAGGACATACTTCTTTCCTGTCGGCGACGACATCGAGAAGATAGTCATAGAGTGGGTGACTTACCTGCGGAACCTGAAGCTTTGGGGAAACGACGATCCGGTATTTCCGGCAACGAGGGTGACAACAGGAACCGGGCTTCGTTTTGCGGTGGATGGCCTGAAACGTGAGCACTGGAGAACCGCGGCGCCCATTCGCTCGATCTTTCGCAACGCCTTCGTGAGCACTGGCCTGCCGTACTTCAACCCGCACAGCTTTCGAAATACATTGATTCGGCACGGGCAGGTTGTGTGCCGGAACGCAGAGGACTTCAAAGCATGGAGCCAGAACATTGGGCATGAGGGAGTCCTGACGACATTCATAAGTTATGGCGACGTTTCGACGGAACGCCAGCGCGAAATCGTTCGAGGTCTGGGAACGTCGGAGCGCACCAAACAGTCGAGCGTCGATGAACTCGCGGACGCGATAGCTCTCCGATTGCGCGCATCTGGAAAATAGATCACACCGGGGCTTGGCCACAAGCATTCGGGACAGTTTTCTAGCCCTGGTCGCTCGGCGACATTGCCTCACACCCTGGCAGAGGCATTACACTACGGTCACAACAAGCCCTAATCGCGTGTCCAACAGCGCCGACCCGAGAAGAAATAGGAATGACGACACTGATCGAAAGCCTTCAGTCGAACGTCAGCGAGTGGCGATCGAAAAGCTTCCCACACGGAGAATACCCGGCCATTGCCGAGGTTTTCGAGTGGGCTACAGAGCCCGAGGGCTCAGGCTTCCGCCTCCGAACGCCACAGCTTCGCGCCCTGGAGGTGTATTGGTTCCTGAGATTGAATGAGGGCACGCCCAAGATTGTTGACCTCTACAAGAAATACTTCCCGGCAAATGAAGAACCGGATGCGCTGCTCGATGCGCTAGGCATACCGGCCGCCGCATGGAGGGGTGCGAAATACAACTTCCCAACGCTGTGGAAAAGCATAGCTCGTGACGACGACTTCGTCCGCGAGCACGGCCTTCAAGCACTTCGTGAAACGCTGAATCTCGACTACGCTAGCTATATCCTCGCGCTCGCAATGGGCGCCGGCAAGACTGCGCTCATCGGCGCCATCATTGCCACCGAGTTCGCGATGGCTTTGGAGTATCCCGAAGGCCCATTCGTGCAGAACGCGCTCGTTTTCGCGCCAGGCACCACGATTCTCGGTGCGCTCCGCGAACTCGCCGCTGTCCCCTACGAGCGCATCCTTCCGCCGCGCCTGTTCAAGCAGTTTGCCGCCACGGTGAAGCTAATCTTCACCCGCGACGGCGAGCGAGACATTCCGGTGATCAAGGGCAGCGCGTTCAACGTCGTCGTCACCAACACTGAGAAGATCCGCATCCAGAAGGAAACGATCCGCAAGAGTGACCTCGGCAACATATTCAATCCGAAGAAGGAGGACGAAGCCCGCGCCGAAGTCGCCAACCTCCGCCTCCAGTCCATCGCGAGCCTCCCGCATCTCGGCATCTTTTCCGACGAAGCGCACCACACCTACGGCCAGGCGCTCGACACGGAGTTGAAGAAGGTCCGAAAGACCGTGGACTACCTCCACGCCAACAGTCCGAATCTCGTCTGTGTCGTCAACACCACCGGCACGCCTTACTTCAAACGCCAGCCGCTGCGCGACGTAGTCGTCTGGTATGGCCTTTCGCAAGGCATCGCCGACAACATCCTGAAAACCGTTGGTTCGAACATCCATGCGTACAACTTTGACGGCGACGCCAAGCAGGTAGTCGCCCAAATCGTCGCTGAGTTTTTCGAGAAATACCGAGATGTGACTCTTCCCAACGGCTCTCCGTCCAAGCTCGCGATCTATTTTCCGCAGACCAACGATCTACGCGAACTCCGCCCCACCGTCGAGACAAAGCTCGTCGAGTTGGGCCTGTCTACTGGCCTTGTGCTCGAACGCCACAGCGACTCCGGCGTTGCCGACAAGGACGCCTTCGAGCGCATCAACGACCCCGGTTCGCCGCACCGCGTCGTCTTGCTGGTAAACATGGGCACCGAAGGCTGGAATGTGCCCAGTCTCTTTGCCTGCGCGCTCGCACGGAGGCTGAAAACCTCGAACAACTTCGTCCTGCAAGCCGCTTCGCGGTGTCTGCGTCAAGTCCCGGGGAACACAGTGCCTGCGTCGATCTACCTCTCCATCGAAAATCAGCGCACGCTCGACAAGGAACTTCGCGAAACTTACGGCGAATCGCTCGAAGACCTTCGCCGCCAGGAAAGCAACAGCCGCAGCGCCACCATCACCGTGCGCAAGGTAAAGCTGCCGCCGCTAGTGGTCCACCAACTTGTTCGCACCGTCGTCCGCAAGGAGATGCCCACCGCTGCTGCGCTCGCGCTCACAAAGCCGGCGACGGGCACAGCGCCCAGGCTCGAACGCCTTACCTTCGCCATCGCCCGCCAAGCTGCCACCCGTGCGCTGCTCAAGCAGACCGGCGAAACCATCACGATCGAGACGGAACCCGACACGCTTGACCTTTACACCGCAGCCACTGAACTTGCCGCTGTCTATCGCTTGGACACTTGGGCGGTTCTTGATGAACTCCGTCGGCTTTACCCTGACGCGGACGAACTGCCCCTCGCGCACTTGGCCGACTTGAGCACCCAAATCGAAGCGCAATTCTCGCAATACGAAGTGAAGGAGGAGCACGTCGAACGCGCCCTCGCGCTGATCAAGCCGGACGGATTCACGCGCTCGCTGTTGCCTGACGGCACAGAAACCTATACCGCTGAGATCCGTTACCCGGTGGATCGCGAAAACCTCCTCGCCCACTTTGAAGGATGGCAATCCCGGCATGGCGGCAAATCCGCCGCCTTCGGCTTTCACTACACGCCCTACAATTTCGACTCGAATCCTGAACTCAGTTTTTTCGAGACATTGTTCGAGCACCTCGGTCTCCACCCAGGCCAGGTCGAGGACATCTATTTCACCGGCGCCATCACCGACCCACGCAAAACCGATTTCTTCGTCGAATATCGCGGTGACGACAATCGCTGGCACCGCTATACCCCGGACTTCATCATTCGACGCAAAGACGGCCGCTGCCTAATCGTGGAAATTAAGGGTGAGAATATGCGCAAAGACCCCGTGAACGGCGAGAACGGCAGCAAAGCGCTCGCTGTCCGCCAGTGGGAGAAGCTGAATCCGGCCAAACTCCGCTACCAGATGATTTTCGTAAACGACGATGTGCTGACGCGCGAGGGCAGCGCTGACGCCCGTCAATTTGTTGAGAACTGACCGATGCCGACCGCCAAGAAGTCCAAGCCGACGAAGCCTACTGCCAAACCGGTCAAGGCTGCGAAGGTAGTAGCCGCATCTGTCAAGGGAGGCAAAGCGAAAGCTGCGGAGCCCGCCGCCGCTACACCCGCTCCGGTTCCAACCAAGCCTAGAGAGCAGGTCGCCATCGCCAAGGCCAAGGGCCGCCCGATGCTCTCTTGGGTGGGTAAACGTCCGCTCCGCGCCGTGACCGCGTTTCCCGCGCAACACGTCGAGAGCTTTACCGCGCCCGGCGCGAACAAGGTGCCCGTCGCGGACGCAGCAATCTGGAAAGACTGGCCGAACAAGTATCCACACGGCGGGCTGCTTTTCCACGGCGACAACAAGGAAGTGCTCGCCCATCTCCTCGTAAACGGATTCCGCGGTCAAGTCCAGCTCATCTACATTGATCCGCCTTTTGACAGCGGCGCTGACTACGTGCGAAAGGTAGTAGTACGGGGCCCTAAGGGAGTCACCACGCTAGATGGCGAGGGCTACACTTTCGGGGAGCAGGTCCAATACACCGACATCTGGGCGAACGACAATTATCTCCAATTCATGTATGAGCGCCTGATGTTGATGAAAGAGTTGCTCGCTGACGGCGGGAGTATTTGGCTTCATTGCGATTGGCACAAAAGCCATATGCTGCGGTGCCTTCTGGAAGAAATATTTGGACCTGAAGGCATGCGAGGGGAAATTGTCTGGCAGCGCACGGCTTCACGAAATGACGCCAAATCGTTCGGTCATGTGCATGACACTCTTCTCTATTTCGTGAAGGGTGCCGGCGAACACGCATGGAATCAACCCTACGCTGTTTATGACCCGGAATACCTTGCGCGTTACTACAATCTCGACGACGGCGACGGCCGAAAGTATGCGGCGGACAATCTTACTGCTGCTGGATTGCGGTCGGGTTCCTCAGGTCGAGCGTGGCGCGGATTTGATCCAGGAGCTGATGGGCGTCATTGGAAATACACAACCGAAAAACTCGACGATTTAGATGCTCAAGGCCGAATTTATTGGCCAAAGGGCGGGAAGGGATTCCCTCGGTACAAGAGGTATGCTGAAGAATTACCCGGACGACCTATCTCCTCAATTTGGGACGACATCTTCGTGATAAATAGTCAGGCCGAGGAGCGTGGCGACTATCCCACGCAAAAACCTGAAGATTTACTGGAGCGACTTTTGACCACCACCTCAAACCCGGGCGACTTGGTGCTCGATTGCTTCATTGGCTCGGGCACGACTGCGGTGGTCGCGCAGAACTTGGGTAGGCGCTGGATCGCCGGCGATATCAACAAAGGTGCCATTCAGACGACCACTAAGCGCCTGCAGACTGCCATCGCTGCGCAGATCGCGGCCGCAACGGCTGCGAGTAAGCAGCGAGAGTTGATTGCCAACGAAAAGGCCGTCAAGCCAACGGTACCCGCCCAACTCGGTTTCACGATCCACCGCGTCAACGACTACGACCTCGCAATCCAGCACAACGAGGCGGTAAATCTTGCCTGCGAGCACATCGGCGTTACACGCACCCTGGCTGATGCGTTTTTCGACGGCACGCTCGGCAGCAAGCTCGTGAAGATCGTTCCCTTCGGCCATCCGCTCTCGCCCGCAGACTTGGAAGATGTGAAGCGCGAACTCGACGCCCGCGCCAACGAATCGCGGGACGTGGTAGTGGTGTGCCTCGGCAAGGAACTAGGCGTGGATACTTGGCTGACCGACTGGAACAGGATGCGCAAGCAGGGGGACACTCCCAACAAGATCGAAGTGATCGAACTCCGCAGCGATCCGAAATACGGCAAGTTCATCGCCCACAAACCCGCCCAGGCGCGTGTAAGCATCCGCCGAGTGAAGGTCAAAGACGGCGCCAAACTCCTGGTTGAGGTGAAGGACTTCATCTCACCCTCAATCGCCGAACGGTTGCAGAATCAAGGCGGTCTGTTAGCGCCGAAACTTCCCGAATGGCGGGCGATGGTGGACAGCGTGATGATCGACCCGGCCCACGACGGTAGAGTCTTCAACATCGGCCTCGCTGACGTGCCAGCGCGGAAACAGGACTACGTCTTAGGCAACTATGAACTCCCCGCTCCCAACAAGGAAACTACTGTCGCCGTGAAAGTGACCGACATGCTCGGCGAAGAGGTCATTGTGACAACTGTGGTTTAAAGCATAGAGCTCACTGGACGTTGCTGATTGGAACTTTGCCGAGAGAGAGCTTGGCTTCAAACGTGATGCAACTGCTACACAGGCTTCGATCGTGGCTTGTTCCCCTCGCTACTCGGCAGAGGGCCTTGCAGATCGCGGCCGCAGTGTGCAAGTGCGATTCTGCGCGTCTGACGATTCACGACACGCAACCGGACAACTGCCACTTATACAACGTGCCCGCCGAGCCTTGCTGGTTCGTCTATGCTCCCTGGAGGGAGGGGAAAGACGGACTGGGGCTTCGGAGCAGCCGAGTCATCCTTGTCTCGAAGCGAAACGGCGCGATCCTATTCGACGGTTCCGCACACGACGAGGGATGAGCCCCTTGCATGACGCCGCTCGGCGAACAATGGGAGCTGCGCATTGATGGGTGCGCGTTGGTTTTTTCGGCGCGCCGTTTGTGGGAGCACAGCGAGCTAGGCCAGATCAATCCGTTCCCGCCCATTACACGGGCCAGCGCGGATCAGGCGCAGGTTTTTGTGGACATCGTGGACTGTTCCGAGCCCGTCGAGACTTTGACGGGGCTTACATTGGCTGACCTGTTCGCGGGAAAGCATGGAGGCGTGTCCGAGGCGCTCGTGGGCGAGTTGCTGCCCCACGCAAATGACGCGCCTGCGCGTCGTTGGCTGGCCGGCGTGGGGGACCAACTGCGGCAATTCAGCCAGCAGCGCGCCCGGCGCAATATGCCTGATCCGTTCTTGCCGGTGGATACAGCCAGCCCGCTTTGGTTGAGGGGGCTGCACTGTGCTCTGCCTGAATGGCTCAAGGCTCATGGCACGGAACGGGCATCCATGGCGCAGTGGTCCGGACGCCTTGGGAATCTGGCCAGTAAAGGGCTGCGTGCTGACGAGATGGTGTTCAGCGGTCTGTCGGACAGGTTGATGGACGAAACAGGCACAGCCGTCACAGGCGATGCCATATTAGGTTGTTTGAGCTACGACGCACTGCGCCTGAGTATCGTGCCGGTGATTCGCCCGGCTGGCAGTCAACTGGAGTTTGAAAAAGTTCCGGCCAACGCAACGGTTAAACGGATCAAGCCAAAAATCAAAGCAGGGCTGGTTTCGCATCCGCAATGGCGCGACCGGGTGCTGGGCTACTGGGTTGACGTGGTGGAGTGGGCCGATCTCCTGAGTTGGCAGCAGGGATGGATGGCCTTTACACATCGGGGCCAGCCCATCGTTACTCGCCGCAAGCCTTCAGGATTGTGCGCTAATCATGCGGAAGCCCAGGCGCTGGCAAATAGCCATGCCGAAAAGGTCTTCCCCAAGCTGACGGCAAGAGGTCATTGGTCACAGTATCGCCAAACCGGCGGCAAGCAATATCGGGAATGGCTGGTAACTTTGCCGCACTACGCGCCAAGCTTCTTCTCGAGCCACTTCGAGCATCGCAATGTGTTATTGCATGTTCGCTGTGACATGCGCGAAGGACCCGAAGGCGCCCGAGTATTGGTGCTGCACGAGGTACAAAGTGACTGGGCACAGCAGTCGCGGCGTGCCTTGGCGTCAGAGGCAACTCCGGCAGACCTGATACCCGTACCGCCGTGGCTGCAAGAGTGGCCCGCGCTCGCGCTCAAGTTGATGCTGCTTCATGCCGCGCAGCAGGACGCTATCGCGCTGGCTTGGACCCTTGGCAAGGTTCAGGTTGAGCGCTATCTCGGGCTGGGAGAGGTTGGGTTGCTGGAGCTGTATGACCGCACGCTGCCTGCCGAAGCGACTCGCCTCCTTCGGCCTTATGGCAGAAAATGCGAAACCATCGAGTTGTTCCAGCCGACCAATTTCTACATCGAACCTGCGGACATCGGTTACGAAGTCTTCGACGAGGCGAAGCAATCCGTAGGCAAGGCGGCAAGCTGGGAAGAGGCACAGGCCCTGTTGCCGGATGGTGCCCACGAAGTGCTGAAGCCCATGCATGGTGTCCGGTTGGATGCGGACTTGCGCCATCGGCTGCTCGCCAACGGCTTCTACGCTTGGGGTGGGGGGATTCGGTAGCGGCGTGCCGTGCGGCAGAGTGGCCTGCCGCCCAGCGAACTACAATCTGGTCCCAAGCACCGTACCGAGAGAAACGCCACTGAAACTGACTCTGAATTCAGGCCGGGTAATCTCGTTGGGGGTGCTGTGCCAGGACCGCACTTATGAGGGCCACCTGGCCGGATACCCGCACAAGCGCATGAATGATGAAACCATCGAGCGCCTTTTGGCTAAGGCCCCGAAACTTACGTCCGATCAGGGGAAGCCGCTGCTGATTGATCCAGTGATCTCAGTGAGGGACCGCGGCGCGAGGGCGATCATGGGACCGGAGGAGCGCTTGCCCGAGGTTGCCTGCGTGGCAAGATTCGATTCGAATGCCCTCGCCAAAATTGGCTCGGAGCCTTACTCATCCCTCACGATTGTCTGGTTCCAGGAAGCATTCGGGGTGCCAACCGACGCGACTATCCTTGAGCAGATCCGGGCGATCGATTGGGAAGATCGGGCAACGGACTGGTGCTGGTAGGGCGGTACGGCCTAGACTGGCCGAATGAGTTCCTCGTCGTCGGTCTTCGCGCTGTTCAACCGCGTGCTGACACCGGTGGTGCGCGTACAGGGCGGCACGGTATCGATCAACTGAATCACGCAGGGCGCGGAAAACGCGCCAGGGTTTCGCCGCCCTGCGGGCCGCTCGGAGCATGTACTCGCCAGCAACACGTATATGAAATCCCATTGGCGGCAATCGGGCGGGCGATCCGCTCTCGTGACGGTCGCGTAGTTCGAGTACAGGGCAGGCAAGCGTACCGGGTTGCCGGTGGTGATAACATTCGCATGCGCGCCGCGGAGTGCCTGATCCGTGGGTAGGAACGGGGGTAGGCGAGCAGAGATTGAGACAAGCCCTTTAATTTCAGGCCATTAACGAGTATTGCGGCGGTCGTCCGCTCCGCCACGCTTTTCCCGAAGGCGCTTTCTCGTAGGTCCTTATGTTCGATGCCGTCCAGAAGAACAAGCGCCTTCTCCAGGTCGTCCTCGCGATCATCATCATCCCGTTCGCCTTTTTCGGCCTGGAGTCGTACACGCGCTCGATGCGCGGCGGCGACGACGTGGCGAGCGTCGACGGCATGGCGATCTCGCAGCAGGAGTTCGGCGAGAGCCTGCGCCAGCAGCAGGAGCGGCTGCGCGCGGTGCTCGGCAAGGGCTTCGACGTCGGCGCCCTCGACACGCCCGAGGCGCGGCAGGGCCTGCTCGATTCCCTGGTGTCGCAGCGCCTGGTCTCGTCGGCTGCGTTCAAGGGGAACCTCGCGGTGAGCGACGACAGCCTGCGCGAGGCGATCCTGGCCATTCCGGCCTTCCAGCGCGACGGCCGCTTCGACGATGCGATCTACCGGCAGCTGCTGCGCGCGCAGGGGATGAGCGAGCAGGTCTTCGAGGCGCGGCTGCGCCACGACATGACCGTGGGGCAGCTGACGCGCGCCATCTCCGAGACCGCGATCGCTTCGCGCGCGGCCGCGGAGCGGCACGCCGAGCTGGAGGGCCAGCGGCGCGAGATCGCCGAGGTGCTGATCCCGCTCGCGCCG
>Ga0155956_1249_pt1 | contig 14589 bp, 13 predicted proteins | sample RifCSPlowO2_02_FD_107610 | JGI IMG/M metagenome (GOLD analysis project Ga0155956, IMG submission 107610) | Betaproteobacteria bacterium RIFCSPLOWO2_02_FULL_62_17 | reverse complement strand
CTCGCCCCTTTTCAATTTTTCACGATGCGCCGGCGCAGCCGTGCCGCCCATTCTTCCTGCGTGCAGAAACTGGGATCGCCGCGGATCTTGGCATCCGCGCCGGCACCTGTCAGGCGCCGTCCCATAGTCGTTTCGACGCGATGCGCGCCCCGTCGCCCAATGCCTGCAGTTTCGCCCAGGCCACCGTCATCGGGATCTCGGTGTTGCCCGCCACGGAGGCAAAACCGCAGTCGTTGCCCACCAGGATATTCTCGCGTCCTGCCGCGCGCGCCCAGCGCTCGATATGGTCGGCCACCACTTCGGGGTGCTCGATCATGGCGTTGGAGTGCGTCACCACGCCGGGAATCAGAATCTTGCCATCGGGGATTTTTACTTTCTGCGGCACGCGCCACTCATGCTCGTGGCGCGGATTGGCCGCTTCGAAAGAGTAGGACTGCGCCTTGATGCGAAAAAAAATATCGATCACGTCCTGCAGTTGCAGGTCGCTCACCCGCGGGCCGAAATTGACGCCGTAGCAGGTATGGAAGCGGATGCGATCCTCCGGCAGGCCGCGCAATGCGTGATTGAGGTGCTCGACCCGGCCCTCTGCCCACTTGCGATAGTCGGCGAGGCTCATGCCTTTTTTGGCGTCCCAGGAACTCACCAGGTGCGGGAAATCGATCTGCACCAGGAGATTCGCTTCGAGGATGATTTTGTACTCTTCGCGCACCGCCTCGCCGTAGGCCTCCAGGTACTCCTCGTTCGAACCGTAATGCTCGTTGGGAATCAGGGTGAACGGCGCCGAGGACGGCACGAAGCCCTCGTCGGCGCCGGCGGCCGCAATGCCCGCCTTGAGGTTGGCGATGTCGCGGCGGATCTTGTCGTGGCCGACATAACTGATCGGGCCGACGCATGCGAGCGGCGGCAGGCGCACGGCGTTCTCGAACGGATTGTGCTCGAGCACATACTTGTAAAAATCGGGAAACATCTCGGCATCGCGTCCGGTGGTGCCGATCGGCCCGGTGGGCACCGGAATGCCGCCCGGCGGAATGCGCGCCTCGAAACCCGCGAGCCGCTCGCCGATGTAGCCAAGGAAACTGGGCTTGCTGCATTCGCCGTCGCTCACCACATCGATGCCGCATTGCTTTTGCCGCAGCACGCTTTCGGCCACGCAGCGCGTCAGCGCCGCTTCAAAGGCCCTTTGGTCGTAAGGCTTGCCCGCCTCCTTCAGGCGCAGGGTATCGAGAATCTCCGGCGGCCGCGGCAGGCTGCCGGTATGCGTGGTGCGGATGCGGTCGGTGCTGCGTTTCATACCCTGATCCTCGCAATGACTGAAATATATTCCGTTTTGAGATGAAAATTACCTTGAAACCACAGTCAAATAATCGTTACGCCGATCCAATTCATTGAAATTCAGGCTTGCCCCCGGCACAAAGCGATGGCAATAGGGGCGCTATTCACGCACCGGCCGGCCAATATCCGAGATCGCGCGCAATTGATTGTCCACCGAAACAGCGCCCGGCACGCTTGCCGCCACGCGCCCGGCATTGGCGCGCTCTGCCGGATTGGCGACCATGCCCAGCAGGGTGACGCGGCCCAACTTCACTTCCACCGGAAATTCCAGGGCGCGCGTCGCGGCATCGGCGCGCAGTGCCGCGACAACCTTGGCCTGCAGGGTGATATCGGAGAGCACCTGGCGCGAGCCTTCAGTTTCGCGAAAGTGCGGGTCGCGCGCGAGCCACAGCACCTCGTCGGCGCATTGCGCCACGCTCATGCGCTCGGTGTTCAGGGTCAGTTCGTAGTTCTCCGGCTGCATCCAGTCCACGCCGAAATGCCGTTTGGCGATGGCGCTTTGCGCCTCGTCGTTGATGCGGATCTCCGCGGCCACGGCATCGCGGTCGGTGCTTTGCAGCCGCTGCATCATGCGCTCCACGCGCAACTCGAAGGGCGCGCATATCCGCACCCGGATGGAATGGGCGACCGGCCGCAGGAGGTGCGCCGCGCCCCAGCCGCGCAGTATCGCGCCCTTGCAGGCGGTCTCCAGGATCTCTCCGGCGGTGAAAATGGACAGGCTGGTCTTGTCGGCGGTCAGTTTCTCGAACAGGTTCGCCTTGCCGTCGAGCAGCCGGATCACGTGGCTTTTTCGCAGTCGCATTTTGTCGGCGAGGTTCTCGATGATCTCGTGATATACCAGCGGCACGCGCAGCTCGGATTCCAGGATGCGCGCCACATCCATTCCCAGCGATCCCATCTCGCGCGTCATTGCGATCAATGCCATGTTTGCCTCCCCTGTTCGGAACCGACCGAAAGCCAGGCAAATGAATCCCCGGAAACTGACGGAACGGCCGGGGAATACTACCGCCAATCGCGCCATTGGCTGCAAGGGCCATGGGGTCAAACGCTCGGGGCCAGGTCGTGCATCGAGGCAAACGGGCCAATACAAGACCCGACCCCTCGTTGGGCAGGAATCGGGGTCAGGTCTTGCCTTGATGTATATGTGGCAACACAAGACCTGACCCCGAAGCGGGTGTCAGCAGGGTTGTCATCTGCTCGAAGGGCAGCGGGCGGCTGAAAAGGTAGCCCTGCATCTCGTCACAGCGCAGCAGGCGCAGCATCTTCGCCTGGTCTTCGGCGTCCACCCCTTCGGCGACGACCTTAAGCCGCAACGAATGCGCCAACGAAATGATGGTTGAAACGAGTGTCATGGTGTCCGGGTCGTTCAGCATGGTGATGACGAACGAGCGGTCGATCTTGAGCGTCTGCGCCGGCAGCTTTGCGAGGTAGCCCAGCGAGGAATAGCCGGTGCCAAAATCGTCGATGGCGATGCTCACGCCGAGGTCGCGCGCGTTCTTCAATTTCTCGATGCTGTCCTGTACATTCTCCATGATCAGGCTCTCGGTGATCTCAAGATCTATCCCGGGGGGCATCGCGCCGCGTTTGAGGGCTGCTTCCGGCACGGCGAGAAAATCCCGCCGGCGCCTGACACCCCGGCATGGACGACCTCGCGGCGACGCGCGTGCCGAAGTCGATTGCGCGGACCGCGGCGATCCCGGTGATCGCGATTACTTCCTTCGCGAGCGCGCATCCCGAAGCCGACTCGATCGCCGCCGGCGCCCACCTTGCCAGGCCGTAGCACCACAAGGATTTCCTCGATGCCGTGCGCGAGGTGATCGGGAAAAAAGGGTCAGGAGTTTTTTCCGGCGCCGGGCGGCGACGCCGGCGGCGCTGCCTTTAGCAACGCCACCGCCAGCGCGCGGCATTGCGCCTGCACGGCGTGCCAGTGGTTCCAGGGGGCGATAATGCCCTTGTACTCGCTCAAGTCCACCTCGGTGAGGTCGTAGGGGTCTGGGTTGGCCAGCTTGACCGCGAGGCTGACCAGCATGTCGCCGCCCTCGCCGGCGAACTGCGCGTACAGATCGCTCATGCGGCCCAATGCCTTGGTGCTGTCCCGCAGGCCCAGGTGATGCGACAACGCGGCGACATCAAGGTAATCGCGGGTGGCATTGCGTTCGACGACGAGGAACGCCTTGATTCGCAGCATCTCTGCGACGGTTGGAATTCTGAGCTTGGCGCCATTCTTCAAGCTGATACTCGTCGTCTCGAGCGGCTGCGAGCGGCGTTGATTGCGCAAGCCGGCGTCGATGCCGTGGATGCCGCCAAGCACCAGTTTTCCCCTGACGCGGCGTTGCGTGCGCCAGCCGGCGATGGACTCCAGCGCGGCGATCGCGGCGCCGTAATTCCGGCCCAGATCACGGATTACGTGATCGTGGTCGAACGAGATGCGATGGCCGGCATGCAGCGCCGCCGCCGTGCCGCCCACGAGCACGGCGCCCGGCACCTCGGTTTGCAGAATCGCCGCTTGCGCGAGCAGGGTCTCCCAGTCGGGTACCGCCGGTTTTCTAGCCACTCGCGGCTTCCCCGCGGTTCGGTCCGCGCAGGAGCTTTGGGAGCAGCGTGGCGAACGCTCGCGCCCTGGCGTCGTGCTTGCCCAATGCCGCCGCAACTTCGCGCGCGCGCCGGGCGATGCGGCCGGTGCGGTCGGTCCGCATCGCGCGCACCAGAGCGCGCCAGGCGGAGAACCCGCCGCGCAGGATGACGTCCTCGATCGCCGCCTTGGTCAGTTCGCGCCCCGCCGTTTCCGTGAGGTGGCGGTGCGCCATGAGAGGCGCCTCCAGTGTCACGGGCCGCGCCTCGAGCGCGAGGTCGACGGCTGCGCAGAGGCGCGCGATCTTGGCGAAGCCGAGTTCTGCGGTCCTGCCGCGCTCGAGCGCCGCCAGCGTCGAGCGGCCGATCCCGGCCGCGTCGGCGAGCTGGCGCAGCGTCAGGCCCTTGTCGCGCCGCCGCCGGGCGATCAACTCGCCGATGGATTGCAGATTCATGGAGTCCAATATATAAGACTTTCTTGAGAAAGTCCAGCATATGAGCAAGGGTTCAGGACCCTTATCCGGGGCGTCCGCGCGCCCGAGGGTGCATTCCAGCCGCAGCCGGTTCGCCACGCTCCGCGACCATGCCGCAGGTCCGCAAGGCGCGCCACGTTGCGCGCATAGGCGCGGCCTGCCGGTTTTTCGCCGCGGCATCTGCGCGATCGCTGTTTTTTTGCATTTTTCAGCGCTCGGGGTCGATCAGCCCGATGCGCAGGGCGTAGCGGGTGAGGCCGGCGACATCGAAGATCTCCAGCCGTTGCATCAATTGCGCGCGGTGCGTCTCGACGGTCTTGACTGAAAGATGCGGGCGTTCGGCGATCTCGCGCGTGCTCCTCCCCTCGGTGACGAGTTGCAGCACTTCGCGCTGGCGCGGGCTGAGCGGCTCGGCCTGCGCGCCCGGCTCGCCGCGTTCGGCGCGCATGAAACGCTCGATCACGTGGTGCGAGACCGACGGCGTGAGATAGCGCTCGCCGCGCGCCACGGCGCGGATGGCGCGTTCGAGCTCGGCCGCGTCGGCGTCCTTCAACAGGTAACCGGCGGCGCCGGCGCGACCAAGGCGGAGAAATGCGCCTTGGCGCCGTACAGGCTCACCTTGTCCAATGCCGTCTCCTGACTGGTCAAGTCAGCGGACGTAATACCGCGGTCGTGCCTTATAAATCCAGCACCAACTCCCCCGACTTCGACCCCGAGCAGCAAATCATCATGGTCTTGCCGGCCTTGCGCTCGGATTCGGTGAGGATCATGTCGCGGTGGTCGGGCGTGCCGCTGATAACCTTGGTCTCGCAGGTGCCGCAAACGCCTTCCATGCAGGAATACGGCGCGTTTTCGCCGGCGTCCAGCAGCGCATCCAGGATGGTCTTGCCTTCGGGAACGAACACCGTCTTGCCCGAGCGCGACATCACCACGTTGAAGCCCCCTCCCGTGGCCGCTTCTTCGCGCGCGGAAAAATATTCGACGTGCACGGTTCCCTCGGCGCGACCCTGGCAGGCCTCCTCGAAGGCGGCGAGCATCGGCAGCGGCCCGCAGCAATAAAGATGGGCGGTGGGCGCCACTCCGGCGACTATCGATTTCAGATCGAGCATTTTGCCGCCGGGCACCTGGTCGTAGTTGAATACCACCTGCTGGCCGCTCGATCTGCCGAGCGCTTCGATACCGCCGCGATAAGCCGCATGGAGGGGCGTGCGCGCCGAGTAGAAAAGTTGCCAGGACGCGCGCAACTCGGCCATGCGTTGCATCATGCAATACATCGGCGTGATGCCGATGCCCCCGGCGATGAATACGCTGTGCGGCGCGTCCTCAGCCAATGGAAAATTGTTGCGCGGCGCGCTGATGGTGAGTTTGTCGCCGACCTTCACGTTGTCGTGCACGTAGCGCGAACCGCCGCGGCTGGCGACGTCGCGATTGATGCCCACCACATAGCGGTGCGTTTCTCCCTGCGGATTCACCAGCGAGTAGCTGCGCACCATGCCGTTGCCGAGGTACAGATCGATATGCGAGCCGGCGGCAAAGGCCGGGAGCGCACCACCATCGGCCCTGCGCAATTCGAAACTGTGTATCCCTTGGGCTTCCCAGGTGATGGCGTGAAGCCGTGTCTCGATCTTTTGAATGGGACTTGCTGCTGATTCTGTCATCGACTGTCTGCGTTCACGCGGAGACCCCGCTCTCTCTGTAAAAATTGCCCGCGTCAACCTTGTTCACGGCCCTGGCCGGGTCGAAGACGACCCCGATCGGGTCGCCGCCATCCCGCACGATCTGTATCTGGCGCCTGAGCAGCCGTCGCAGCATCACCACGCCCTTGTCGCTGGTGGCGAGGTTTTCCTCGGAATGAAAACTGATCGGACCCTGCCCGACCTGGGCTTCCCAATCGCCGGGAAAATCCTGGTGTTCCGGTTCGCTCAGCTCCGACCAGTTCCTGGCGCGGGTGGACACCCTGCCTTTCCAGTCCTGCGGAACGCGCATGGCATGGAACAGGCGGAAATGCGTGTCGTCCACCGGCACCACCCAGCCGATCGATTGGGTCGGACCGCCCAGCAGGCGCACGTCGGGCACGATGCGCACGTGCGGAAACAGGGCCAGCGTGACGCGGTCCATTTCGCGGCCGTCATCGAGCTTGCGGTAGGCGGTGTAGCGCATGCCCAGGTCGTGATAATCCCAGGTCACTTCGGGCATGATGCCCATCTCCGGCACGAACTGGACGCCTGAAAAACTGGTGTGCAGTATCGGGATATGGAACGGGTCCATGATGTTCTCCCAGTCCTGCAGCCAGTTGCAGGGGACGATCTCGACGCTGTCGTCGCCGCCCGCGCCAAAACTCGAACCGACCGAAACAATCTTCTCGCCGGCGGGGATATCCTCGAATACATCCCAGCGTTGGATCTGCGGCTGCTTTTCGGGCGGCCCCATATAGGCCCATACCAGGCCGTAAAGATCCTGCACCGGATACCAGGGCTGGCGCACATGATCCTTGTGTAAGCCGCCCTGCGGTTCGCAGGGCTGGTCGATGCAGCGCCCTTGGACGTCGAACTGCCAGCCGTGATAGCAGCAGCGGATACCGCGATCATCGACCTTGCCGTAGTAAAGCGTGGTGCCGCGGTGCGCGCAGCGTGGATAGAGCAATCCCGGCCGGCCCTTGCCGTCGCGAAACAAAATGAGATCCTCGCCCAGCAGGCGCACATTTTGCGGGCGCGTGCCGAGTTTGGCCGAAACGCCGATGGGATGCCAGTAACGGCGCATGAATTCACCGCAAGGCGTGCCCGCCCCGACCTCGGATATCTCCGCGTCCCAGGTGAGCGGTCCGCGGCCGTAATTGCTGCCGTCGGGATTTTTTCCGGTATTTCTAATGCCCGGTGCTGTCTGGTCCATGATTGCGCCGCGTACTGAAGGGTGGCTATTTTATGGCGAATTTGGCTCGCGCCGGAAACACCAGACACCGCTTGGGATTGACGCGGAGCCATGCGCCCGCGCCCCGCTCGACATGTTCTGTACCGTGCAGCATCGAGCGCAGCACCGTGCTACCCACGCGCACATGGCATTCGGTAAGGCCGCCCTGGAAGCTCAAGCGTTCGATGGTGCAGGGCAGGGCATTATCGGCCGGCGCCATGACGATGGCGGTGTCCTCGGGCCGGAAGACGAGGGTGACGCTTTGCCCATCGGCCATGCCATCGGGCAGCGGCAGGATCAGGCTGGCGCCGCCGCCGTCAATTTCAAACCGGCCCTCCCGGCCCTGCCGCGCGGCGACCTTGGCCATGACGATATTGGCCGCGCCCAGGAACGACGCCACGAATTCGTCGCTCGGGTTAAGGTAGACCTCGCGCGGCGGACCGCTTTGGGCAATGTGTCCGTCATGCATCACCGCCACCGTGTCCGACATCGCCAGCGCCTCGGCCTGGTCGTGGGTGACATAGATGGTGGTGATCGCCACGCGTTCGACCAGTTCCTGCAGCTCAAAGCGCATCTGCTCGCGCAGCTTCGCATCCAGGTTGGACAGCGGCTCATCGAGCAGCAGCAACTTGGGGTGGCGCACCAGCGCGCGCGCGAAGGCCACGCGCTGCTGCTGACCGCAGGAGAGCCGGGTGGCGGGACGATCGGCCATCGACTCCATGCCGACGTGCCGCAACGCATCCAGAACGCGATCGCGAATTTCATCTCTGCCGGGCCGGGGCTTGCGCACCCGCAGCGGGTAGGCGACATTCTCGAAGACGTCCATGTGCGGCCAGATGGCATAGGACTGAAACACCATGCCGATGTCGCGCTCGTAGGCGGGCACATGAAAATTGTTGGCGCCGGGATCGGCCACCACCCGAGCGTCAATGCTGATGCGGCCGCCGTCGGGTTCTTCGAGGCCGGCAATGCAGCGCAAGGTCGTGGTCTTGCCGCAGCCGCTGGGACCGAGCAGCGTGAAAAACTCGCCCTGCGGAACTTCGAAACTGATGCTATTTACCGCCTGCACCAGGCCGTTGCGGGTTTCGTAGGCCTTCGCGAGTTGTTCGACTTTCAGCATGGCGTCCCGGTCGCGGCGTTGGTTTTCATGCGGCATCATCCTGGCGCTGCAACAGGCGCCGCATGATGAAGATCACCGGCGCGACGAAAACAATGATCAGCGTGCCCACCGCCGCGGCCTGCGGAATCCTGTTCGACGCAAAAAAATGCCACATGATCACGCTGATCACCACGTTGTCCTCCGATTGCAGGATGGTGGGCAGGGTAAACTCGCGAAAGCCGATGATGAACAGCAGCAGAAAACTCGACAGCAGCGCCGGACTCAACAAGGGCAGCACCACGCGCCTCAGTGTCGTCAGCCAGGCGCCACCGGACATGTAGGAAGCTTCCTCCAGTTCGGCATGTATCTGCATCAGGGCCGCGCGCGACAGCCGCGTGGTCACCGCGAGCCGGTAGGAATAGGCCACGATCAGCAGCATCACCGTGCCGTAGAGACCCAAGGGCAAGGATGCATACAGCAACAGGCAGGCCAGGCCGGCGATCACCGAGGGAATTCCCAGCGAAATAAAACTGATGAAATCGAGCACGCCGCGCCCGCGCATGCGCGTGCGCAGCACCGTCCATGAGACCAGTGCGCCGATCACGGTCACCAGCGCCGCGCTCGCCCCGGCGACCACGAAGGTATTGCGCACCGCGATCCAGAACTTGCTGCTCGCGAACAGCTCCTTATAGCTTTTGAAGTCGATCGAGGCAAGCGTGGGCAGGTCCGCGCCGTAGCCGAACAGACTCGCCCACAGCAACACCACCGCGGGCAGGATCGCGGCGATCAGGCCGTAAGCCAGCACCAGCAGGATCCCGGGCCATTTCCAGGCGCCGAGCTTGAAGCGCGTCGGCCGGAAACCTTTGCCGGTTACGGTAACGAAGCGGTCGGCACTGCGAATCGCCAGGTTATAAAGATACAACAGGACCATGCCGCCGAGCAGGAATGGCAGCGCCAGCGCCGCGGCGCGTCCGTAGGCAGGCAGGTCGGTATCGGGATTCAGCTCGTAGAAGATACGCGTCGAAAACACCATGGTGCGCCCGGGCAGCCCGATCAGCAGCGGCATTTCGAACTGTTCCAGCGTGATCAGCGCCGACAGGATCAGCGGCGCGAGCAGGCCCGGGGCCAGCACGCGCAGCGTGATTTTGCGAAAGGTGGTAAAGGGGCTCGCGCCCGAGGCGCTGCTCGCCTCCTCCAGCGCGGGGTTCATCGAGCGCAGCGCCGCGGTGAGCAGCAGAAACACAAACGGCACCTGCGCCATGCCCTGCGCGAATATCAGCCCGCCCATGCTGAAGATATTGAGCGGCCCGCTGCCCTGCAGGCCCAACATGGCGCGCAGCGCGAGATTCACCCAGCCGGTGTTGGGCGCAAGCAGGAACGACCAGGCAATCGCCAGCACCACGCCCGGCACCAGCAACGGAAACAGCACCAGGGTAAACACCGCGTTGCGCGCGGGCAGATCGGTACGCTCCACCAGCCAGGCCAGCGTGAAGGCCACGACGAAGGTGAGACTCACCGCGCCCGCGGCGAAGATCAGGGTATTGGGGATGACGGTACGCCACAGACCGGGTTCGGCATAGACCGAGAGATTGGAAAGAGTCCATTGCGCGCCGGGCTCGAAAGGCAACAGGTCCTGCGGGCCGCGCAGCGCCGCGGTGAGCAGCATCAGCAGGGGCGCTGCGATCAGGTAAATGGCTATCGCAACGCCAATCCCAATGACGATGCGGCCGGTGAGGCCCAGGGCGCTCGCCCGGCCACGCGCGCGCTTGCCTAGCAAGGCCGGGCCGACGAGCGCGCCGGCAGCCTGGGAAGGAACCGACATCGCTGGCTGTGCCTTACCCGGTGCTACTCGGTGCCGCGGATGAACCCGGAGAACTGCTTGTAGTACTCGGCTCGCTTGGCCATGGTGCTCGCGTCCTCGAGCAGGATCTTCGACTGGTTGTCGTTGACGCGCTTGAACAGCGTGCCGCGCGAGCCGGGCCGCAGATCGGATTCGTTGTTCAACTTCTCGGAGAGCGCCTTGCCCTCATCCGAGGCGTACCAGCCGGCGAGCAGGCGCGCGGCATTCGGGTGCGGCGCATTCTTGGTGATGGCGACAATGAACTGCGTTGCCGGCACCAGATCCATGACCAGGAAATCGACGTTGATCCCGTTTCTCTTGTGCTGGTAGGAAGTGGCGACGTTTTCAGCGACCGCTAGAACGCGCTCGCCGGTCCTGAGATAACGCTCGGAGTTGCTGTTCACCACCAGCGTGCCTTGCTGCTCGATCAGCGCGCGCCCCCATTTTTCAGTTTCCTGCGGCCCCCATTCCAGGGCCAGAAAACCCATCAGTCGCGGCAGCAGGAAAGCCTGGGTCACCATCCTGCCCTTCCATTTCGGCTCGATCAGGTCGGTCCATTTCCTGGGCAGGTCCATGGCGTCGACCTTGTCCCTGGCGTAGATAATGGTGTAGACGAAGTTGTGCGTTGTGGCAGCCAGGCCCCCCAGCACGACGTTGCTGCCGCGCACATCGAAACTGGACCAATCCATGTTTCCCAGCAGGTCGCGCTTTTGCATCTCGATCAGGCCGCCCAGCGAATGGCTGAGGACGTCGGCGGAATAACGGCCGGCGCGCGCTTCGGTAATGAGGCGCGTCGAGTACTGCGGATCCGCGCTGGCCTTCACCGCAATGCCCGGGAAGCGCTCGGAGAACGCCTTGGCCATCCAGTCGGACTCGCGCGCATTGGGAACAAACAGCGCGACTTCCTTTTCCGCTTTCGCTTTCTCGTAAAGTTGCTGTACCGCGGGTCGCTTGGCCCATTCGGATTGGGCCGACACCCAGGTCGATGCTAAAGCCAGGCCCACGGCTCCGCCAACAAGCAATGGCCATACACTGCGCAGGTGTTTCATGGGTTCTTCCTCCATAGCCGGGAAACGGGCGCCAAGGATAGTACGTTTACCCGGCCCGGCATAGATGCCGCATTTCGCTCCCGGGCGGCAGCGTGCCACTTGATATGGGGCGTGAAATGTTCCAAGCTGAAGCGGTGTTTGCTTCCGGGGCAATCGATGGTCTGGCTGCAGGGCAGGCTTCATAGGGCAGCAGCGATGCGGCTGCTCGTTTTTCTGATTCCGGCAATGCTGGCGGGCGCGGCCTGCGCCCAAGGTGCTTCGCAGACCGATAGCAAGCGGGCCGGCCCGCAGGCGAACCCATCCAAAGGATCTGTCACCACCCTGAAGGCGGCAACCCGACTTGGGACGCCCCCGCCAAAGGTTCAAGCCAAGCCGCCGCCACGGGCCGCGCATCCGCTGGAGCCCACGGTGTCTCTTCCGGGTGGCGACCTCGCCAGGCTGAGCGGCGACGAGTTGGAGGGGCTGATCACCGCGCAGCGCGATATTGTGAAGACTGCGCCCAAAGATGAAACGGCGCGGCGAAATCTGGGCTTGCTTTCGGTGGAAGCGGCCAACCGGATCCTGAAGGCCGAATCGCTGGGCAGCGCCAAGGTGGCCGCGTCCTATGCAACGCTGATCAAGACCGCGCTCGCGGATACGTTCTGGCGGGTCACGCAACTGGTGCGCGAGGAGCCTGCGCGCGCGCAGGCGGCGTTGGGTCTGTATTACGCCGATGGCATTCTCGTGCCTGCGGATGCCGCGCGAAGTTGTGATTATTTTGCGAAGGCCGCCAGTGCCGGACAGACTGATGCGGCCTACCGCGCCTCGCAGTGCGTGGCCAAGTCCGACCCGAAACGCGCGCGGCAATGGCTTGAGCAGGCGGCCATTGGAGGCAACCCCGAGGCGGAGGAAAAAATGGGCCGGGCCTGCATCGAGGCTGCCAGCATCGATGCGCAATGCGCGAAACGATGGCTGCAGTCAGCCGCTGCGCAGGGCAGAGTCAGCGCTATCAGCGTGCTCGCCTGGCTATACGTGCGCGAGGGGACCCCGCAATCCCTGTCCCAGGCTTCAAGCCTGTATCGGTCCGCGGCCGAGGCGGGCGATTTCGCGGCGCAGAACAACCTCGGCGAGTTTTTCGAGACCGGGCGCGGCCTTTCGCAGGATCCTGCCCAGGCGCTTGGCTGGTACCGCAAGAGCGCCGAAAGCGGTTTCGCGCCAGCGCAGTTCAACCTGGCGCGGCTGCTCGCATTCGGGCTGGGAACCGCGCGCGACACCGCCGCAGCCCGGCTTTGGGCGACCAGGGCGCAGGCGCAGGGCATCGCTCAGGCCGCCGAACTGCTGAAATTGATCGCCGACGCGGAAAAATCCCGCTAGCGAGGTACGGTATAGAGGGACCGCATTTACCTGACTGAGCCGCGTCTTATTCACCACTTCGCAAACGTTGATATGTAGTCGGGGCGCAGCGTGCCTTTCGATTGATAATCGTCAAACTTCCGGGTTCGCCCCGGCAGGGGCGGAGCACATCTCATGGTAGCTTAGAGGCAGGGAAACCCTGAGGCAATGTGTCTGGCCCGGGCCGGTGGCAAAACGGCATGAACAAATGCCGCAAGCCGCAGTCCGCGCGCCAGATGAACCCGTCGATGAATCAATTTTCCTTCCCGTTGCGCACTCCCCTGTTCCGCGGCAAGCGGCGCCTGCGCATTGCGCTGGTGGGCATGCCGAATGCGGGAAAGAGCACGCTGTTCGGCGCCGTGTCGAGCACCTCGCCGCGCACCGGCAAGCTCGCCGGCACGCAGCGCGTCTACGCGGAATGCACGGTGCAGGCCGGATTCGACGAGGCCAGCGTGGTCGATGTGCCCAGCCTCCTGTCGCTCCATCATCTGGCGCAGGACGATCTGGCCGCCTTGAAATATCTTCTATGGGGAGACCAGCGGCCTCCGGTGTCGGCGCACGAGCCGGCCGGCCCGCCCGCGCCGCTCGCCGCGCCGGACATCATCATCCAGGTGGTCGACGCGGGCAGCCTCGAGTCCCACCTGGAACTCACCCTGGAGCTGCGCCAGCTTGGCCGGCCGATGGTGGTCGCGCTCAACAAGATCGACGAGGCATGGAACAACGGGCTGCACGTCAACGTCAAGGCCCTCGCCAAGCTCCTCGGCGTGCCGGTGGTGCCGACCGTCGCGACCATGGGCCAGGGCATTGCCGCGCTGTTTGCCGCCGCGGTGGAGGTCGCGCGCGCGCCCGCCTCCCCGGCGCCGCTGCCGCCAGCGAAGCATATTGTCGAGAGCCTGCAGCCGCTGGGAAATGTCCTTGCGCGGCCGCAGGCGCAAGCGTCGTTTCGCGTGCCGCATGCGTATCTTCTGATGCAGTTCGCCGCGGCCGACCCTTACTTTCAGGACGAACTGCGCCAGCATTTTCCGGACCTGCTGCCGCATCTCGAACAATTGCGCGCGGAGGCCGCGCGCAAACTCCCGCGCCCCCTGGATGAAGAACTGCACGCGGACCGCCATCACCGCGCCGCCACCCTGTTCGAGGCCGCCACGCGCGCGGGTGCTCCCCATGAGGGGCGAGGCTGGCGTTACTGGCTCGACGAACTGTTCCTGCACCCGCAGTGGGGGCTGATCGGCAGCCTCGCGGTGTTCGCGGCCGTGCTGTTCGTGGTGTTCGAGATCAGCATCTGGCTCGACTCGATGACCGCGGCGCGCCTGATCGATGCCGTCGCCGCATGGCAGCCGCAGTCGACCGCGGGCGTGGTCGCCCGCGCGGTCGCCGACGGCCTCATCGGCCTGGTCGGCATCGTCGTGCCTTACATGATTCCCCTGGTGCTGCTGCTGGTGGTGCTCGAACAGGTCGGCATCATGCAGCGCATCGCCTTCGTCGTCGATCGCGGATTTCACCAGATCGGGCTGCACGGCGTGGTGGCCGTGCCCTTCCTGCTCGGCCTGGGCTGCAATGTTCCGGCGATCTCGGGCGTGGCGAAGGTCAGCAGCGGCCGCGAGCGCGTGATTGCCTCGATGCTGATCAGCTTCGTTCCGTGTTCGGCGCGTTCCGCGATCATTCTCGCGCTTGCCGGCAAGTATCTCGGCGTCACCGGCGTATTCGTGATCTTTGCGCTGTCCATCGTCGTGATCGCGGTATTGGGGCGGCTGCTGGCGCGGCGCGGCCGCGAAACCGGAGCCGGTCTGGTGCAGGACATCCCCGCATATGCGTTGCCCGAATGGCGCAGCCTGGCCGCCGAAACCTGGGCGCGCACCAGGGACGTACTGACCATCGTCACGCCGCTCCTGATCGGCGGCAGTGTGCTGCTCGCATTGCTGCACCACGTCGGCGCCGATGCGGTCA
>Ga0155956_1247_pt1 | contig 14721 bp, 14 predicted proteins | sample RifCSPlowO2_02_FD_107610 | JGI IMG/M metagenome (GOLD analysis project Ga0155956, IMG submission 107610) | Betaproteobacteria bacterium RIFCSPLOWO2_02_FULL_62_17 | reverse complement strand
CGCGCGAGCCCCAGGCCTGCGCGAGGGTCCCCGCCAGATCCACCCAATCGAAGGAGATGAGGACATCGGCGCCGCGCAGCGTTTCGGCGAGACCTGGCTTGAGTGAAGAGCCCGCGCCGGGGGGAACCGCATGCAGCGGATGATCGGTGGGGAATGCGGCGGCGGTCTTGAGATCGGTGAGCACCAGGGCCTGGATCTTCTCGGCGAAGGCAATGCGCTCTTTCCACGCGGCCTCGCTTCGGGAAACGCGCCCCATGAGCATCACCGGGTTGCGCGCTTGCGAAAGCAGTTTCGCCGCGGCAGCGACCGAGTCATTGGAAGGCAGCACCGGATCGGGTGCGCGAAAGCGCTTCACATCCGGAAGCCGCGGGAGCGCGCCGATCTTCTGCTCCTGCAGCGCGGCATCCAGGTTGACATAGGTGGGACCGCGCGGCGCGGTGTCGCCCAACTGCACCGCCCGCAGCAGCGCTTCGTAGGCGGCCGGCACCGACCCGGGCTGGTTGTCCCACTTGGTGTAGTCGCGTATCAGGGCGCCCTGGTCCGCGACCGTATGTATCCAGTCGATCCACGGCCTGCGCCTGGCCGCATCGGTGGGGCCTGTGGCGCCCAGGATGAGCATCGGCACCCGGTCGCACCAGGCATTGAAGATGGACATGGTCGCGTGCATGAGCCCGACATTGGAATGCAGAACCGCGCCCATCATGCGGTCTGTGACTTTTGCGTAGCCCTGGGCGACGGACACCGCGGTTTCTTCATGCAGGCACAGCAGCATCTGCGGCCGGACGTTGCCGAGGTAATTGACGATGCTGTCGTGCAGCCCCCGATAGCTCGCGCCCGGCGTGAGGGCGAGATAGGGAATGCCCAGCTCGCGCAGCATCGCGGCGATCGCATCGCTGCCCCAGATCTCTGCTTGCGCAGTGCCGCTGACAGGCTGGTCGTGCGCGATTGGCGTTAACGAAGGATTTGCGGCGTTCACTTGCGTTCCCTGTCGTCGGCAGAATTCGTTTGCGGCGGTCGGGCCTCGCGGATCGCTCGCCAGACGCGTTCCGGCGTGGCCGGCATCTCGATGTGCCTGACACCCAGTTCTGCGCAGGCGTCTACGATGGCATTGATCACCACCGCGAGCGCCGGCGTGGTGCCCCCTTCGCCGCCGGAGCGCACGCCGAGCCGGTTGCCGGGCGCGGGCACCGCGCTGAACGCGGTCTTGAACGAGGGAAAAGTGTCGGCCCGGGGCATGGCGTAATCCATGAAGGAGGCCGACAGCAGCTGCCCGGATTCCCGGTCGTAATGGCACTTCTCCATCAAGGCCTGTCCAGCACCCTGGGCGATGCCGCCGTGCGTCTGGCCATCGACGATGAGCGGGTTCACCGGGCGGCCGACATCGTCCACCGCGGTGTGGTCGAGCACCTGTACCACGCCGGTCTCGGGATCAACTTCTACCTCGCAGACTTGCGCGCCATAGGGAAAGCTGCCGGTGAGGACGACCTGGTCGGAGACGGTCCCCAGCGTGCCCCGCAGCTCGGCGGGCAGATCCGTGCGGGTCGCAGCGGCGCGGGCGATCTCGAAAATTCCCAGCTCGCGGTTGGTACCTGCGATCCGGAACACGCCGCGGTCGAACTCGATGTCGGGTGCAACCGCTTCGAACAGCTGCGCCGCGATCTTCTTGCCCCGCTCAATGATGTCGTCGCTCGCCTTGCCGACGACAATTGTCGCCATCTTCATGGAGCGGCCCGAGTGCGAGCCGCCGCCGCCTTTGACGCGTTCGGTGTCGTGCGCGACGAAGCGCACGCTCTCGTAAGGCACACCCAGCCATTCGGTCAAGAGTTGCGGGAAGACCGTTTCATGGCCCTGCCCGGTGGACATGGTGCCGATGACCAGTTCGACCACGCCTTCCGGGAGTACGGTGATCTCGGCCCGCTCGTGCGGATTGCCGGTCGTGATCTCGACCCAATTGGCGACCCCGATGCCGCGCAGCCGCCCGCGACGCTTCGACTGCGCCCTGCGGCCCGCAAAACCCTTCCAGTCGGCCAGTTCGAGCGCCTTGTCCATCGCCGCCTCGTAGCTGCCGCTGTCGTAGGTCACGCCAAAGGGATTCCTGAACGGCATCGCCTCGGGCGAAACGAGATTGCGGCGCCGCAGTTCTACCGGGTCGAAGCCGAATTCGTCGGCAGCGATGTCGATCAATCGCTCGATCACGAACATGGCTTCGGGCCGGCCGGCGCTGCGATAGGGCGTTGTCGAAACCGTGTTGCTGACCGCGGCGCGGCCGCGGAAATACGCCGCCGGAATGTTGTACACCCCCGACATCAGGCCGAGGCCCTTGCGCAGCGGGACGACGGTGGCAGTGTGCGCGCCGACATTGCTGAGATTCGATCCGCGCACGCAGAGGAAGCGCCCTTCCCGGTCGAGCGCGAGCTCGGCTGTGACGGCGAGGTCGCGCCCCTGGTAATCGCCGAGGAACGCTTCGCGGCGCTCGCACACCCATTTCACAGGCCGGCCGACGCGCCTTGCCGCCCAGGCAACCAGTGCGTATTCGGGATAGAAGAAATTGCGCGTTCCGAAATTGCCCCCGGTGTCCTGCACCACGCAGCGCACGCGCTCGGGCGGAACATCGAGAACCTGCGCGAGTTCCTGCCTGAATGCGGCCACGCCGTGCCCCGTTCCAGCATGAAGCGTGTACCGGCCGGTCGCAGCATCGAACTCTGCGGCGACCGTCCGGGTCTCCATCGGTACGCCGGTGACGCGTTGGATCCAGGTATCGAGCCTCGCCACGTGCGCCGCGCGCCTGAACGCCTCGGCGGCCGCATGCTCGTCGCCGACTTCGACGTCGAGGCAAACATTGCTCGTGGATTCGTCCCAGAGCCGCGCGGCATCCGGCCCGATCGCATCGGCGGCGTGCACGGCCGAGGGCAGCGTTTCGTAATCAATTTCAACCAGTTCGGCTGCATCCTTCGCCTGCTCCGCCGTCTCCGCGACCACCATGGCGAGGGTTTCGCCGACGTAGCGTGTCCGGTCGCAGGGCATCGGAAGGCGCTTGGACTTGAAAAGCTGCCCACCCGGGCGCACGCGCAGCACGACGTCCGGCGGTCCCCCCATCGCGATGCCCGGGTCTTCAGGGAGATTGCCGAGGCCATCCGCCATGACATCTGCCCCGGTCAGCACCGCAAGGACGCCGGGGACGGCGAGGGCCGCCGACTTGTCGATCGAAACGATGCGCGCGTGCGCATGAGGCGAACGCACCATCGCCGCACACGCCTGTCCCGGCAACGCAATATCGGTGGCATAGCAGCCGGTGCCCGTCAGGAGACGCAGATCTTCCCTGCGCCGGACCGGCTGGCCGATTCCGTTCTTCACCGCGGCTGCCCGCTCCATGGTTTCCTTTGCCACGATGAAATCCCCGATTCAGTCGATTTGAGGATCGTGGCCGGGCGCGCCGATGATGGCGGTTCGACCCGCCTCGGACTGCGCGAGGTGATAACGCCCCTCGGCGTCGCGGCCGAGTCTTCCCCTCGAGCGCAATTCATCCAGGGCCAGGGTGACCTCGCGCCCGTCGCGGCTGCCGATCGCTTCCATGATGTGCATGAAAAACGTGGGCCCGGCGCCAAGTGACTGTTCCACCGTCTGGAACTTGGCAGCCTGGGTCAGCCGTTTTGCCGACGGTACCAACGAGGTGATGAGCTGCTTTCTGCCAAACGGCCGGGTGCAGTCGAATCCGGCCTTGGCGCCCAGGGGCCGGCCGTCGAGCGAAGGATCCATCCTCATGCCATGCATCGATTCCAGGATCACCAGATCCCGATCAGCCTGGAATCGGGTGCCCAGCGCCCACTCCATCGCGTGGTCGGAACGAACGTCGATGTCCTCATCGACAACGAAAATGTGCTTGATCGGGTAGATGGCGCCGAACAGCGCGGTGATGACGTGCCGCGCCTGGCCGGGGCCGGTCTGGCGGATGGCGACGCGAAGGTGCTGCAGTTCACCGCCCCAGACCGACTGGAACAGCGCGCTCACCTCGATGCCGATGGAGCAGAGCAGCTTGAGCGCGTCCGCCTCGATGCGGATGGCGGCCAGATGCACGGAGTCGCATTGTCCGAGAACTCGTCCGGCGCCGTGCAGCAGCGACTGGTGCATGGCGTCACGGCGCATGGTGATCGCCGTAATGTGGAACACCGGGTCAAGATGCATGGGGCCGTAATAGCCCATGTATTCGCCGTACGGCCCCTCGGGCTCGATGTAGCCGCGTTCGTCGAGGTAGCCCTCGATGACCATTTCGGCGTCGGCGGGAACGCGGATGTCGTTGCTTACGCTTTTCACCAGCGCCACCGGCTCACCCCGGAATGCGCCGAGGAACATCAGCTCGTCGGACTTGGGCACGCGCATTGCGGCCGCCATGAAATCCAGAGGATGCGAACCCACCGTAAAACTGATGGGCAGGCGCTCGCCCTTGCGCAATGTGCGCTGGTAGAGATCGCGAAGGTGCGACTGGCTGGTGACGTTGGTCGTGCACTCGTGGCGCCCCCGCAGGCACAGGCGGCGGCAGCCGATATTGGTGAACCCGGTCTCCGGATCGATGGTGTAGTCCAGCCCCGAGGAAATATAGACACCGCCGTCGAATTCGTGCTGCGGATGAAATGGCAGTTTCGAAGCATCCGCCTGCTCGCCGGTCAGCACCACTTGGTGGACGGGTGCTTCGGCCGAGGAGACTTCGAACACGGCATGCGGCTTATCCAGCCGCCTCAGCGCCTCCTTGGCGAGATCTTCCTCGGAAACGCCGAATGCAAGCGCCATGCGCCTGCGACTGCCCATGACCGCGGCGGCGAGTTCCACCCGCTCGGGCCCGGCGCTCTTGAACAGCACCGCTTTTGGCGTGCCCTCGATGATTGGACTCAACTCGGCGAGATCGAGCGCCCGGCCGATGACCTCCAGTTCGCCGGCCTGCGCCAGGGACTCCACAAAACGACGCAATCGGAATTTCTCCAGGTCGGGTTTGACGGCCGCGCGATTTCCTTCTGGCATTTCCCATCTCCATTGGTTTTGCGTTCACGGATTCTAGATTCTACTGTGTTGGCTTCCCGGTGCTGAGGCTCGCCTGGCCGCGGGGCGGAAATATGCAAGTTACCATTACACCCACTCCGATCTCCCGGCACAGAATCATTTACTCGGGGCTCGCCAGTGTGACCGTCGGGAAATAGCTTCGAAACCGGGCAACATCCCGCGTCAAAATTGGAATCCGCAGCACCGCGGCCTGCGCGCCAACCAGGAAATCCGCCAGCACTCCGGCGCGCAAACCGCCGCGCCGACGATACGCAGCGTGCGCACGACCGGCCAGAAACAAGGCCTCGGACGAAAACTCGCGCGACTCCAGGGCGGCCTGTGCCACTTCGGCGTCGAGCGACTCCTTGCTGATCGCGTAGGCGGCCAGTTCCGCGTAGATCACCGGATTGATCAGGAGAGGCCCGCGCACGCTCCAGCTTTCGAGCTGCCGCTGCGACCAGTCCGCCCATTCTTGATCGTTCTCCAGGACATCAATGAGAACGCAGGAATCGACAAGAATCATTTGCCTGCGGATTTGAATCCCGGATCGCCCGCGTCCATGTCGTAGCCGCGAAGCAAGTTCATGATCTCGCCGGTGCTCATACCGGTGTTGCGGCTGCCGCGCAATGCGGCGAAAGCGCTCCGGCCACCGGCTGCCTTCAAAGGTTTGCCCGCCTTACGCAATAGCACTTCCCCCTTGGAATCGACTTCGAATTCGACCCCGCTTCCGGGACCAATGCCCAGATAATCCCGAACCCGCTTGGGGATGGTGACTTGCCCCTTGACGGTAAGCTGCTGCGCCATGCCTGACTCCAAGTAATACCAGAGCAGCCAATGGTAATACCCATTTTCGAAAACCGCAATTTGTCGGTCGCTGAGCCCCCGGCAAGCCCGCCCCAGTCACGCAGGCTCAGGCAGCCGGCCGAATTCCTTCTCGAAGCGCTCGCAGAACAAGGGCCAGGCCGCCGGATTCAACAGTCGCGGCGGGCGTTTGCCATCGAACGCCCCCAGCAACTGTTCCACCGCGATAGTGGTGATGCGGGTGCGCGACTCATGCGTGACACCGGCCGTGTGGGGGCTCAAGAGAACATTGTCGAACTGCATCAGAGGATGGCTGGGCAGCGGCGGTTCCGGCTCCCAGACATCGAGGCCCGCGCCGGCAATGCGCTTTTCGCGCAGGGCATCGGCCAGCGCTATTTCGTCGTGAACGCCGCCGCGCGCGGTGCTGATAAAGAAGGCTTCTTTCTTCATGAGCGCGTACTGCGCCGCGCCGACCATGCCTTTTGACCCGGCGTTGAGCGGGCAGTTGATCGAGACGTAATCGGACTCGCGGAAGATCGCATCGAGCGCCACTTTCTCGCCGCCTCTATTTGCCATCTCCTCGGCGCAGAGGTAGGGGTCATAGGCCAGCACCCGCATGTGCATCAGTCCGCGGCACAACTCCGCGATGCGCGTGCCCACATGCCCCAGGCCGACGATGCCGATGGTTTTTCCCAGCGCGTCATGGCCCATGAACTCCACCCGCTTGATGCCCGCCTCGCGGCGCATGTAACGGTCGGTCTCGATGATGCGCTTGGACAGACAGAACATCATGCCGAGCACGTGTTCGGCCACGGCCTCGGCATTTCCCCCAGCCTGATTCATGGCGAGGATCCCTGCGCGAGTGCAGGCGTCGAGATCGATCGTGTCGTAGCCGGCGCCACTGGTGGAAACCAATAGCAGGTTCGGCGTGCGCCGGAACAAGGCGTCGCAGGCCTGAAAATCGGGCGGCATTTCGTTCTGGTCGGAACCGATCTGGTAGGCGTGCGCGGCGGCCAGCACGCCAGCCATCTGGCGTGACGGCGTCGCGGCATCGACCTTCTGCACCAGCATGTCCTTGCGCCTGCCCATCAGTTCCATATAGACCGGATGGTTGAGATGGTTGTAGTAGAAAATATTTTTCATCAGGGTTGACATGTCGATTCCCGGCTGCCTGTCCGTCAGGGCATGATTTCAATCAGTTCCAGCTGGATTCCCTCGGGTCCTTCAAGGAAACAAATCCGGCCGCCCCGGTGCGCGGGGATCGGAGAAATCATTTCCTCGAGGACCGTTGCACCCTGTGCCTTTAGCTTCGCCAGCGTGCCGTCCATGTGATCCGTTTCGACCGCCAGATGTTCCAGACCGTATTTCTGCTGGCGCTTCTGGTAATCGACATGGTCGGTGATATTGAGCGTCACCCCGTGCAGGTCGACGCGAAAGCGGGTGTCGTTGTGGCTGGCCTCGATCAGCGTAGCGCCCAGGGTTTCCATATAAAAGCGGGCGGTTTTCGCGGGCTCGCGGGTTTTCACATGCACGTGCTCTAGTCTGAAAGTCATGGGGTTTCTCCGAAAATTCCGACGGGCCGCCGCGGCGACCCCTGTGCGAAGAATAGCAGGCATTGCCGCGGATCTACGCCGCGTTACTTCCCTTGCATCAGCATTTCCAGCGTGCGCGCCAGCAATTCAATTTCCGCGTCGCCGATCACATAAGGCGGCATCCAGTAAACGGTATTCCCCAGCGGCCGCAGCAGCACGCCCGCGGCAATCGCCCGGGCAAAGAAATCCTGCGCGAAATCGGGTTGCGCATCGCGCACATCGAAAGCCCAGATCATTCCCTGATTGCGAAAATGCGCCACACGCGGATGATCGCGAAGCGCGCCCGTCGCAGCATTGATGCGCCCGGCAAGCCCATGGTTGCGCTCGATGGTGCACTCGTCTTCGAGAATATCCAGCACCGCCAGCGCCGCGCTGCAGGCCAGCGGGTTGCCGGTGTAGGAATGCGAATGCAGGAATCCGCGCGCCAGGCGGTCGTCGTAGAAGGCTTCATAGACGCGATCGCTGCTCATCACCACCGACAAGGGCAGATAGCCGCCGGAAAGACCTTTTGAGAGGCACAGGAAATCCGGTGCGATGCCCGCCTGCTCGCAGGCAAACAGCGTGCCGGTGCGACCGAATCCGACCGCGATTTCATCGGCGATGAGGTGCACCTCGAAGCGGTTGCACAGTTCGCGCGCCGCGCGCAGGTACTCGGCGTCGTACATCGCCATGCCGCCGGCGCACTGCACCAGCGGTTCCACGATAAGGGCGGCGGTCTCATGCGCGTGTTTTTCCAGGTGTGATTCGAGGCGCCGCGCGCAGCGCCGCGAAAAATCGCGCGCCGATTCGCCGGGTTCGGCGCGGCGCGCATCCGGCGAAGGCACGCGCACGCAGTTGCCAAGCAGCGGCGCGTAGGTATCGCGAAACAGCGGCACATCCGTGACCGACAGCGCTCCCAGGGTCTCGCCGTGATAGCTGTTTTCCAGGGCGATAAAGGCGGTTTTCTGCGTGCGGCCGGCATTGCGCCAGGCGTGAAAGCTCATTTTTAAGGCGATTTCGATCGCCGAGGCGCCGTCCGAGCCGTAGAAGCAATGCCCCAGATTTCCCGGCGCAAGCGCCGCGAGGCGCTCGGAGAGGCGCACCACCGGCTCGTGCGTGAAGCCGGCCAGCATGACGTGTTCGAGAATCCGCAGTTGCCCGACGATGGCTTCATTGATGCGCGGATTGCCATGTCCCAGCAGGTTCACCCACCAGGAGCTGATGGCGTCGAGGATGCGGTTACCTTCGAAATCGACCAGCCACGCGCCGCGGGCACTCGCCACCGGCACCAGCGGCAGCAATTCGTGGTGCTTCATCTGCGTGCACGGATGCCATACCGCGCGCAGGCTGCGCTCCAGCATCTCGCGGTTATCCACCGGGGCACCCAGCCATGGCATCCAGATTCAGCAGCGCGGCCGCTGTCGCGGGCAACGGCGCCTCAAGCGGCGGAATCGTCCCGATCAGCGGCGCATCGATACGCTGCGACAGGGCGAGGAGGTTCTCCTCGACAAGACGCATTCCCGGCGGTATGCCGTTGGCCACCCAGCCCGCGCATGCCAGGCCCAGATCCGCGATGGCACGGCGCGTGAGCAGCGCGTGATTGAGACATCCAAGGCGCATGCCCACTACCAGCACCACCGGCAGCGCCAGACGCCGCGCAAGGTCGGCGCTGGTTTGGCTCGCATTGAGCGGAATCATGAAACCGCCGGAGCCTTCCACCACCACCACATCCGCCTGGCGCGCGAGCCTGCGATATGCCTCGACGATGACCTCGATACTGATCTCCACGCCTTGTTTTTCTGCCGCGATATTCGGGGCAATAGCCTGCTCGAACGCATAAGGGTTGACCAAGCGCCGCTCGCCGGCCACCGTGCTTGCAGCCATCAAGGCTTCAACGTCGGCATACCTGCCGCCCTCGATACCAGCGGCCACCGGCTTCATGCCGATCACGGTTTTTCCCCTGGCTGCAAAGGCATGCAGCAACGCGCAGGCCACCAGGGTCTTGCCCACGCCGGTGTCGGTACCGGTAACAAAGAACCCCTGGGCCATGATGCGACCGCCCTCTAAGCAGCAGCCGATGAAGCAGGCTCGTTGCGCAGTCCCTGGACCAGTTGCCGCACGTCCTCGATGCTGTGCGCCGCCGAAAGCGATATGCGCAGGCGGGCGCTACCCTCGGGAACAGTCGGCGGACGAATCGGCGGCACCAGGATGCCGCGCGCGCGCAAGGATTCCGCGCGCGCCAGCGCCGCGGCGTTGGCCCCGACAATCAGCGGCTGGATCGCGGTGTCCGAGGGCGCCAGCCGCGCGGCGCTGCCGGCAAGTCCCGCTTTCAGCGCGGCGATCAGTGCGGCGAGATGCGTTCGCCTCCAGCCCTCATCGCGCATCACCGCCAGGCTCTCCCCAACCGCCGCGGCCAGCAGTGCCGGCGCCGCGGTGGAAAACATGTAGGTGCGTGCGCGCTGCAGCAGCGTTTCCACGACCTCCTCCTGGCCGGCAACAAACGCTCCGGAAACCCCGGCCGCCTTGCCCAGTGTGCCCATGTAGACAATGCGCGGCGAGTCGAGTCCAAAATGCTCCAACGCGCCGCGGCCGTTGGCCCCGAGCACGCCGAACCCGTGAGCATCATCGACCAGCAGCCAGGCGTCGTGGCGTTCGCACAGCGCCAGTATTTGGGGCAGCGGCGCAATGTCCCCGTCCATGCTGAAAACGCTGTCGGTGGCGACCAGCTTGAGCTTCGCGCCGCTGGCGGCAAGCGATTTCTCAAGCGCATCCATGTCGCGATGCGCATAACGCTCCACCTCGGCCCGCGAAAGGCGCATGCCGTCGATGAGCGAGGCGTGATTCAGTTCGTCGGAAAACACCGCATCGCCGCGCCCGACAAGCGAAGTCACCGCGCCGATATTGGCCTGGTAGCCGCTGGGAAAAAGCAGCGCGCGCGGCAATCCGGTAAACGCGGCGAGTTCCTCTTCCACGTTCCGGTGCAGCAGGTTGTGTCCGGTCACCAGGGGGGAAGCGCCGGCGCCGACGCCAAAGCGCCGCACCGCCTCGATTGCCGCCGCGTTGATGCGTGGGTGATTGGCCAGGCCCAGGTAATCGTTGCTGCAAAAGGCGAGTAACTCGCGCCCGTCAATGACCACGCGCGGGCCCTGCGGCCCTTCGAGCACGCGGCGCTCGCGCAGGAGATCGAGCCGCGCGAGTTCGTCGAGCTGCGCGGTCAATCGGATATTGGCCAACGGGAGCAGCCTTGCGGTACAGACATTCCTGAAAGAGCCGTCGACGCGCCGCGGCGATTCACGCTGAATGCCCGGTGTCGGGCCATGCCGCGCGCACCGCGCAGCACGGCCGAACTACTGGCGCGCAGCGCTGAAGGCCGCCGAAGCACTTCCGACTTTGCGCATGCCCTCCATGGCATTGCCATTGACCCGGCCGCTGTATTCCGCGCCGCCAGCGGTGAAGGTGATCAGGTCACCGCGCATGCGCCCGGCAATCTGCACGCTCGTGCCATCGGCAGTCAACGACCCGGAGAGCATCTGGAACTCCTGCTTGATGGCGAGCTCGCCCTGGCCGATACGCCAGTTGCCCTGCACCTTCGCGGGGACGATCCAGAAATGCGCCACGCACCAGTAGGTGCAGCCGTCCTTCGCGTCCATGGTCGCGGTTTCGTCGTCCTGCCACTCGCCCATGGTGAAAGAATTGGATGCGACGCGCGTGCCCGGCTTCATGTCGAGGATCTTCGGCCGCAGCTTCAGATTGATGCTGGGCAGCAGGAACATCGTGATCACCGTCGCCTCGGAGAAATCGGTCTCGAAAAGGTCCGCCTTGACGAAGGTCGCGCGGTCGGTGACGCCTTCCTTGGCGGCGTTCTGCTTGGACAACTCCACCATGTCCGGGTTGTATTCGATGCCCTTGGCGCGCGCGCCGCGCTTGGCGGCCGTGATCACCGTGCGGCCATCGCCGGAACCCAGGTCATAGACGACGTCCTTGGCCGTCACCTTGGCCAGGTTGAGCATGGTGTCGACTACCACCTGCGAGGTCGGCACCCAAACCACGTCCTTGCCGGGCTGGCCGACCTGAGGTTCGAATTTGGGTTGCTGCGCGAAGACGCCTGCGGCCATAGCCGCCATGCCAAGCGTCAGAACGGTCCGACGCGAAAATGCCGCTGCCTTCATTGCCTGCCTCCGTTAAATGTTGCGAATAGTGAGGTCGGAATTGTTCCCCGAGCTGGCGGAATCTTACCCGTACCCGGGGCTATCTGTCCTGAATAACAACTGTCGCCCGCATGCCACATCTGCTCCGGAACCCGTGCATTGTCAAACAAGCACGGGGCGAGAGGGGTAACGGGGACGCAGTTACGAAAATGCGGGCCCTCCCTCTCTCCCCGTTCTGAAGCTTTCCAGATTTTATATTGGAATGGCCAGTAAAGTATCCACCGCGCGGCTGTCCAGCACCACGACGCGCTCTTCGAACTGCGGTTGACCGTTGTCGCCCTTGAGCAGAATGCGATCGAGGTAGCGGCCGCTGGCGAACAGCGCCGACTCTCCGGTGCGCATGATGCGAACCACCATGAAATTGCTGGTAGCCCGCACGCGCGCTGAATCGATGCGATCGATGAGCGTCGCTGTCACCGAGTGCCGGTAGCGCTGCGCCTCGTAGACATTGGCTCGCCGCAGTGAATTCACCCGGTCGCGCAGCATCGCGCGCGACTCGGCCAGCATGACAGGCAGGGGCAAGCCGCGTTCCAGGTTTTCGGCGGTGACAATCCGGTAGATGCCCTGATCGACGAAAAACCCCGGCCAGTCCTCCAGACGATCGTCATCAATGGCATGAACGTAACGCGCCAGAAGACTCTCAACCGACACCTGCAGCTCGATATCCGACAAGATTCAGATTCCTCTTTGAACACTTAGATACTTATAGGACCGCTTGGATACTTATTGGACCGCTTAGATACCCATATGCCCGCGCCAGGACTTCCATAACCCGCGCACCGACGTTTCGGTGACGCGCGATTCACTGGAAGCCACCGCGTCGCCGCCCATTTCGATAAACGATGCGCGATCCGGCGAGCCTGCCACGCCGCGCTGCACGAACCCGGTGGCCGCGCCGTCTTCCATGGAAATGAAACCCGCCGGTCCCACCAGGTTAGCCTGGCGCAGGCGGCGCGCGGTCATCGCCGCGTCGTCACTCTCATAACCGAAGCAGGTCCATACCAGTTCGCTGCGGCCCACGCCCTTGGGGATTATCTGGCGCACCGCGAGGCTGTTGAAAATCTGTTGCAGCACGAATCCGGGAAATACCGACAGGATCTGCAGCGTGATGCCGTCGCCGATTTCATCCACCGCCTCCAGCAAACCGGGAGCCTCCAGGCCGAATGCGTCATTGGAGCTTCGCAGCTTCTCGCGCGCGTACTCCTCGCCCGCGGTGCCGGTATCCCTCATGCTGTAGCTGACGTGATTGCCGCCATCTCCGCCCACGACCACCCCGCCTTTCTGCGACAGCCGATTGAGCCGAAAGGTGGTGAAGAAAAGATGCAGGAGGCTGGCGTGATAACTGTCCTTGACGTTGTCCATGTACAACTTCCAGTTGTTCGAGAACATCTGGCTGTAGCTGCCCAGCACCTTTACCGGCTCTTTCATGACACGGCGTATGCGCACGGCAATGTTTTCGCCCAGGTACGCTTCGATAGGCGGGGTGCGCGTCGAGAGCGTGCCGAATGCCAGGCCGCAGTAACTCTCCACGCGCAGCTTCCTGGGTGATTGGGAGGCCGGGTTTGCATCGGCCGGCATGCCGCCTTGTCCACCGACGCCGCGGCGAAACGCCACGCCGGTGAGAGTGCCCGAAAGATCGTAGGTCCAGTTGTGATAGACGCAGGCAAACTCGCGGGCATTGCCCTGGTTGCGCAGCGCAATCAAGGCGCCACGGTGTGCGCAGCGATTTTCCCAGGCATGCAGCACGCCGGCTTCATCGCGCGACAGGACCACCGGCATGTCACCGACGAAGGTCGTTTTGTAATCACCGGGGTTCGCAACCTCGGCTTCCAGCCCGAGAAAGGTCCAGGCGTCACCGCGAAAAATGCGCTCCTGCTCACGCTCGTACAGCCCCGGGTCCTGATAGACCCAGTAGGGAACGCGCGTCAGGCCTTCTTTCGGCCAGGTACGGGATGCAAGGATGGCTGACATCGGTGGAGCCGTAAAATGATCGCGCTGCATTCTAGAGCATATACCCGCGGTATATTGCCGCGGCACATAACTGCGGCCTTGCCGCTGTCTGTACAATGATTGCGCCGTCGACAGTCCTGGAGGAGAGTGCCGTGCCAAATATGCCCAATATGCGTCTCAGTGCCAAATCGTTTGCCGCGCTAGTCACCACCGTGCTTTCCGCGATCGCATTTCCCTCGCATGCGCAGGACTCGGCGGCGTCCTGGCCATCCAAGCCGGTGCGCATCATCGTGCCCTTCCCGGCCGGCGGGACGGCGGACGTGCTGCCGCGCTTCGTTTCCGAGCGTTTGACCGCTAAATGGGGACAGCCTTTCCTGGTCGAGAATCGCGCCGGCGCGGCGGGCAACATCGGCGCTGAAGCCGTCTTCAAAGCGGAGCCTGATGGCTACACGCTGCTCTCGGCACCGCCGCCGCCGCTGGTGATCAACCCCAGCCTGTATGCAAAACTCGCTTTCGACCCAACGCAATTTGTGACGATTTCGGTATTGGCGGAAGTGCCCAATGTATTCCTGCTGCATCCGAAGATTCCGGCCAACAGCGTGCGCGAGGCCATCGCCTATGCCAAGGCCAACCCCGGCAAGCTCAATTACGCTTCGCAGGGCAGCGGATCGACCTCGCATCTCACCGCGGAATTGTTCAAGTCCATGGGCGGCGGACTCACCATTACCCACGTCCCGTACAAGGGTACGGCGCCCGCCCTTACCGACCTGCTGGGCGGACAGGTTGAAATCATGTTCGACAATCTGGGCGTGTCGTTGCAGCACGTGCGCAGCGGCAAGCTGAAGGCTTTGGCGGTGGCAAGCCAAAAGCGCGTCGCGGCGCTGCCCGATGTGCCGACGATGGCGGAGATACTGCCCGGCTTCGTGTCGGTGGCGTGGTACGGCGTGGTCGCGCCGCCGAAAACATCGCCCGCCATCGCCGAAAAACTGTCCGCCGCGATTGCCGAATCGCTTAAGACACCTGAAATGCGCAAACGCCTGGTGGAGCTGAGCGCCGAAGCAGTGGGCAACACGCCCGCCGAGATGAGCGCCTACATGCGCCAGGACGCAGAGCGCTGGCGCAATGTCATCCGCACGGCGAATGTGAAGGCGGATTAGCCA
>Ga0155956_1063_pt2 | contig 14767 bp, 21 predicted proteins | sample RifCSPlowO2_02_FD_107610 | JGI IMG/M metagenome (GOLD analysis project Ga0155956, IMG submission 107610) | Betaproteobacteria bacterium RIFCSPLOWO2_02_FULL_62_17 | reverse complement strand
CGCGGAGAGTATTCATCGTTGATCCGGCAGCAAATGCGATATGCAGCCGCCTTAAGAAATTCTGGGGCGTGGACGTTTCGAGTCAAATCATTCCAATCGATGGGCGTCTGGAAGCTTCGGTTTCGTCGTTGGTGGAATCACTTTCGAAACGAAAGCGTTGGTGCGCCTAAGTCTATGCCGATAATGGTTCACTTCGTCGGTCGAGGTTCACAACCTAGACCACCCCAACTCTGCAATGCAGGGGACCGCCAGACTGAAGTGATTTTTCCAGCCGGCCTGCCACGCGCTTCTCCGCAAAACGCGCCAGACAGGTGACGGGGAGGACATGCCGATTGCCGGCGGGAATGTCCATGCCGGCTTTGCTAAAGCAACCGGCGATTGATTATCAAGGCGAAATTGCTACCACTCGGCGATTCGCCGCGGCACCTGCCCGCTTGAAGTTTATCGTTTCACGATATACCTTCAATCAATGATCAAGACTTTCCGCTGCACCGAGACCCAAAGCCTGTTCAAACGGCGCGCGGGTGCGGCGATTCGTGAGCATTGAAGCGGTGGCGCGTCGAAAACTGGAGATGGTGGCGGCTGCCAAGAAGCTGGAAGACTTGCGGTCCCCGCCCGGCAATCGGCTGGAAGCTTTGAAAGGCGACCGCGCCGGGCAGCACAGCATTCGCGTGAATGATCAGTTCGCGTTTGCTTTCTTTGGAATGACGGCGCGGAGAATGTTGAGATCGTGGACTATCACTGAAGGAGAACTGTCATGGCCAAGAAACTGCTGCCACCTATCCACCCAGGCGAAATCCTGCGCGAGGAGTTCATGAAGCCACTGGGTCTGTCCGCCAACGCGCTCGCGCAGCGCCTTGGCGTGACGGCCGCGCGTGTCAACGAAATCGCCAACGAGCAGCGCGGCATTACGGCAGACACCGCGCTACGACTGGGGCGTTGCTTATCCACTACGCCGGAATTCTGGATGAATCTCCAGCAGCGGTATGAGTTGGAGGTTGCCCGCCGAGAGGTCGGCGTGGCGGTGGAACGTGAGGTTGCAGTACTCGCCCTGGTGGCCGAAAACGCGCATGCCGGCCATGCTTAAGCCTATGGAGAGCGCCGCTGCCACCTGTAAGGAGCCAAACCATGCCGATTCAGCCCGCTATTTTCGAGACTCACGAAATCCGCCGCGTCTATGACGAGGAAACCGAAACCTGGTGGTTCTCGGTCGTCGACATCATTCAAGTACTGACCCAGCAGCCGGATTTTCAGGCGGCGAGAAATTACTGGAAGGTGCTGAAAAATCGCCTGACCAAGGAAGGCAGTGAGTCGGTTACAAACTGTAACCGACTGAAATTGCCAGCCGCCGACGGCAAGAAATACCTTACCGACGCAGCCACTGCTGAAACCCTGCTGCGCTTGGTGCAGTCTGTTCCCAGTCCGAAGGCGGAGCCGATCAAGCTGTGGTTGGCGAAAGTGGGTTACGAGCGCATGCAGGAAATGGCCGACCCGGCGTTGTCGCTGGATCGCGCCCGCGACACCTGGCAGCAGCACGGGCGCAGCGAGAAGTGGATACAGCAGCGCATGACCGGGCAGGAGACGCGCAATAAGCTGACCGACTACTGGGCGAACCACGAGATCAAGAAAGGCGGGGAATTCGCCATTCTCACCAACATCATTCATCAGGAATGGTCGGGCGTGAGGGTGATCCCTCGTTTGGCATCGATACCATGAGCATCTACGCGACGCTGTGGGTACTGCGATTTCCAGCTCATGGCGACTACATTACTGGTTGCGATTGGGTCACGGTACTTGCGCAGGGTGTGCCCACGCACATTGACTATTCGCTCGAATTCCTGCCGCCACCCCTTGAATCAATCGAGTCGCCCGACCATGAGTCGCGATTGCGAGCGGTGGTATTTGTCACTGAGTTCTCGCAGAAGGGAACCACCCGTTCCGGTCAGGAGTATGTCTCTCCGTTGCTGGTTTTGTCGGGCGACGAGTACGCGACGATCACTTTCACGGAGCTTTATGAGAGGCTCTGTTTAGCGCTTCGCGGTGATCGCCCGAGGCCGATATTGGAGGTACATAGGTCTGGCCAGAGCACACGAGTGGTTTTTGAGGATGAGTCCACTATGCTTATTCCAAGACGTCGGGGCGAACACGATGCGTAACCCCGCGCTGAAGACGGATACTATTCACATTATTTCGGCTCGTCGAGCCACCGCACATGAGCGCAAAGACTATGAAGATTAAAGGCCACGAATCCATTAAAACAGAAATGCGTCCCGAGTACGATTTCTCCGGCGGCGTCCGCGGGAAGTACTATCGTCGCTACATTGAGAGCACCAATGTTGTGGTTCTCGAACCAGACGTCCACAAAATATTCAGGAACTCTACGGCTGTCAACGAAGCTTTGCGCACGCTTATTCGCGCGGCGGGCGGCGGGCAAGGTCTTACAAAGCGGCCCACGCGAACGCGCGCAAAAGCGGCGCGAGCCGGTGGCCGCTGACGCTATCGGCAAGAGGCAGGGCGCGAAAAAAATTGTACGGACCGGAGGGCGCGATGTTTCGGATGAAACCTATGGGGGCGCCCCCAATTTCCTCTAGTAGCATCCCGATTGTGGAATTGGAATCGCCAGCGGACAAACGCCAGTTCTTGCGATAGCCGAATAAATTTATACAATTCACGGTTTCCGGTCGCATCTGCCAAGAGACTGGCATTGCCAATACCGCCAGCCTGGCCGGCATCGCCAACACCACCTGGGCCACTGGACATTATTGATACAAAGAGCGCGCGGGGATTTTCCCAACCGCCTGCGACGCGATTTTCGGCAAAACGCGCCGGACAGGTGACGGGGAGGACATGCCGCTTGCCGGCGGCCAGGTCCGTGCCGGTATTGCCAAAGCAGCCGGCGTTTGAATATCAAGGCGATATTGCTGCAGCCTCGTTAGGCTACACATCCCTGAAGTGCTAAACTTATTCGGGTGAAGAAACTCCGCATTTACATTGATACTTCGGTGATCGGAGGATGCTACGACCCGGAGTTCAAGGTCTGGTCCGACGCGCTGATCGAGGATTTCAGAGGCTGGCGCTTTATTCCAGTGCTATCCGATGTGACTGCCGCCGAGATTTCTCCCGCACCAGCGAGCGTTCGCGCGTTGCATCAAGAGTTGCTGTCGTTGCCAGCCGAGGTCGTGGCCGTTTCGGACGAGGCTCTGTCCCTCGTCGAAAGCTTCTCGGCGCAGGGCGTCCTGGGCCCGCGCTTCTACAACGATATGCTGCACATCGCGTTGGCCACTGTCGCCGAGGTAGACGTGTTGGTCAGTTGGAACTTCAGGCACATTGTACGGTTGGACAAGATTCGTCTGTTCAATGCCGTTAATCTGGCGCAAGGGTACAAGTCCCTAGCGATCTATTCTCCCCGGGAGGTAATGAGTCATGGCACGGAAGATTGAGTTTCACGCGGTCGAGTTTTTTCGCGGAATACGTGATCAGCAAGCCGCGCTGCTGAAGGGAAGGAGCAACGCGGAGATCATCGCATTCTTCAACTCCTTCGGAAGAAAAGCGCAGGGCCTGACCCGACGTACGACCGGACGCGCAAAGAGTGTCCCGCGCCGGTCAACGTAGTCGGTATCGTTCAGTGGCTGGACGCGAAAGAAATTGGTTGAACTGTATTTGAGGCATCCCGCAATGGGTAAGAAGCTTACCGGGAAGGCATTGAACGAATTCGAGGCCAAGCGCGATGTGTGGCAGGAAGTCTTGGACGGCGTACGAGAGATCAAGGCGGGCGGAGGCAAACGGACGAAAGTCGAGCCAAAGTCGCACGTGGTTCACGTGCGCCTGAAGAGCGGGCTCTCCCAAGCGCAATTCGCGGCAGCGCTTGGCGTTTCCAGACGCACCTTGGAGCAGTGGGAGCAAGGCCGGCGCGAGCCCTCCGGCGCGGCGCAGACGCTGTTGAAGATCGCCGAGCGCCATCCTGAAGTTTTGCGTGAGGTTGCGGCATGATGCAGTCGGTGACAGATTGTCACCGACTGTTCCATCGGCGGATCGCGCGCCACATTGACTCATTGAGAGGTTTGTAGCGATGGACATCGTCGTCGCCGCGTTGCTGGTTATCGTCTCACTGGTCTTCGTAGGCATAGCCATTGACGCTGCTCGCCATCCGAAAAAGCGCGGCTAATGCCGCGTCGTCGGGGATTGCGCATCTGCGTTGGGTGAATGCACTGGTCTGAAGAAATCCGCGTAATACGCCAAATATGGCGTATATATTGACAATATTAAATAAATACGCCATATTTGGCGTATGAAAAGCCAGAACTCCCTCGCGGAAATCAAAGCCACCCGCATCAAAAGAAACCTGACACAGGCGGACATGGCGCGCCTGGCGGGGATACCGTTGCGCACCTATCAGCGCCTGGAGTCGGGTGATCGCGGCTCAAAGTTGGATACGCTGCTGCGCGCACTCGACGCACTCGGACTGACCATGACGACGGTATCGAAACGCCGTCCCTCCCTCGACGAACTAGACGACCTCTATGGCAACGAATAAGACGGCCTCAGGCGTCCCGCGCATCAGAACGCTCCACGTCGGCACCACGCAGGGTTACGCCGGCCTGCTTTCCAAAGACGGCCAGCATGTATTTAGCTACGCGTCCGAGGTGGTGGCAAACGACGACACCGAGCGCAGCATTTCCCTGACGATGCCGGTTCGAACCGAGTCCTACAAGGCAACGCCGCTGCTCCCCATCTTCCAGACCTTTCTCCCGGAGGGATTCTTGGCGGACCGCATCGTTGAAAAGTTTTCCAAAACGCTGCGCGTGGATGACATGGCCCTGCTGGCGCTTACCGGCGCCAACGCGATTGGCAGGATCCGTGTAAGTGAATCGAAGGATATCGATACCGAGCGAGGCAGCATCGAAAGCCTCAAGGAAATTCTCGCCGGCACCGCATCGAAAGACCTGTTTGAATATCTTTGCGATCGCTACCTGATCGCCTCCGGCATCTCGGGCATTCAGCCCAAAGTGATGCTTGAAGCAGAAGATGATCTGGCCACGAGCGCAACCCGTGCAATGCGCAGAGCGCGCGTCTCCAAGCCTCCCGGCAAGGGGAGCATTCGCGAAAGATCCACCCTGCGCGGCAAGAGCCTCATCATCAAGGTCAGCGGCAGCGACTATCCGCACCTGACCGAGAACGAATTCCATTGTCTGTCGATCGCGCGCGACCTGAAGCTGCCCGTCCCCAACTTCTGGTTGTCGGAGGATAAGAAGCGGCTCGCGATTGAACGCTTCGACATCAACAGCGAAACCGGGGGCTTCCTGGGTTTTGAGGACATGGTGTCCCTTCAGGGCAAAGTGAACGAACGCAAATACGAAGGTTCGTACGAGAATATCGCACTGGCCATCAGGCAGAACGCTTCGCCTGAGTGGACGCAACAGTCACTGGAGGAGTTTTTCGCCTCCCTGGTACTGAGCATGGTGATGAAAAACGGCGACGCTCATCTAAAAAACTTCGGCTTGCTGTACACCCATCCAGAATCCGACGACTGTCGGCTTTCTCCCATCTATGACATCGTCTGTACCACGGTGTATTTATCCAAAGATCTGCCGGCGCTCTCACTGGCCAAACAGAAAGCATGGCCGACGCGCAAGGCGCTGGTCGCGTTCGGACTGAATATCTGTCGCGTCAACGACCCGGAGGCGGTGATTGATCGCATCACCAATGCCGCGACGGAATATCGCCCCGATTCCGACGAGTCCGGTATGTGGAAGAAGATGAAGGAAGAAATTGATTCGGCGGCATGGAGCCTGGCGCGAAACCGATAGCCGCGCTGAGGGCGGGCCAGCTAGCGTGCAATAAGGCTCGTTGCGAAAAAAAGGCCGCGTCCAAATTCAACGCGGCCTTTTCTGTCTTGCGAAAAGTGGCTACAACTGCGCGAGCATCGCCTCCGCGCTGGAAACCTCGTATTTTCCGGGCGCCTCGATATTGAGTTTCTTGACCGTGCCGTCCTCGACCAGCATCGAGAAGCGCTGGGCGCGCACGCCCATGCCGCGTGCCGTCAAATCCAGTTCCAGGCCGAGCGCCTTGGCGTAATTGGCGCTGCCGTCAGCCAGCATGCGCACCTTGCCGCCGGCTTTCTGATCGCGTCCCCATGCCGCCATGACGAACACATCGTTGACGGCAAGGCACCAGACTTCGTCAACGCCCTTGGCCTTGAGGGCCCCGTAATTCTGCACATAGCTCGGGACGTGTTTTGCCGAGCAGGTGGGCGTGAAGGCGCCGGGAACCGCGAATACGGCGATGCGTTTGCCTTTCGCGGCCTCGCCGACATTGACTTCCTTGGGGTTGATCGCGCACCCGCCCGCGTCGAATTCCTCGGTTTCATTGAGTTTGCCATCCGGCAGTTTGTCTCCAACCTTGATCGCCATGCTTTTCTCCTTGAGTGTTTCAGATCGAGGGTCGAAGAATGTCGCAGTTCGAGGCCGAAGTCAAAGTCCTTTGCGCTGTTGCGATGAAGTTTGCTTGCCGGAGTCAAGTGGCATGGCTATAGTTCGCCTGTGATGGAATTCCCTAAAGATCTTGTGGTTAATTCCCGGGTTCGCCGGAGGATGGGAGCTTCCAATCTCCGGTTCCGCGCGACGCAATGCGCGGGTATACAGGAAACTCCCCTTTCATCCCGGTCACATGCAAACAGTCGCTAAACCCGTCGCGGACCACAGGCTGACACTGGGCGAGGTTCTTGACGAACTGGTCGCCGACGGCCAGTTGGAACGGGCAGAGGCGGACCGGCTAATTGCCGAGCGACGCATGCATCGCGGCGAACATCATCCATTGGTCCTGGTCGCCGACCAGAAATGGAAGATGCTCAAAGCCCCCGGCAAGGTGATGCACCTGGAATGGCTCACCGAGTGGCTGGCGCAGAAAACCGGGCTGGACTATTACCACATCGATCCGCTGAAAATCAATTTTTCCGCGGTGACAGACGTCATGTCCAACGCCTATGCGACGCGATTCAAGATCCTTCCCGTCGAGGTTACGACGCGGGAGGTGGCGATCGCCACCTGCGAGCCCTACGTCAAGGAGTGGGAAAAAGAACTCAAGTCGATCCTGCGCCTGGAGATTCGCCGGGTGATCGCCAATCCCCAGGATATCGCGCGCTACCAGGTCGAGTTCTACAACCTGGCGCGCTCGATCAAAGGCGCCGCGGGAAAGGGTGATCAGCGCAGCGGCATAGGCAACTTCGAGCAGTTGGTCGAAATGGGCAAGACCAACAAGCAGCTTGACGCCAACGATCAGCATATTGTTCATGTCGTTGACTGGCTGTGGCAGTACGCGTTCGACCAGCGCGCCAGTGACATCCACCTTGAGCCGCGCCGCGATGTCGGTTATGTCAGATTCCGCATCGATGGCGTGCTGCATCAGGTCTATCAGATTCCCATGCCGGTAATGGCGGCGATGACCAGCCGCATAAAAATTCTCGGCCGCATGGACGTGGTTGAAAAACGGCGCCCCCAGGATGGCCGCATCAAGACCCGCACCGCCGATGGCATGGAAATCGAGCTGCGCCTTTCCACTCTGCCGACGGCGTTCGGCGAAAAGCTGGTGATGCGGATCTTCGACCCCGAGGTGCTGGTTCGGGATTTTTCCGAGCTGGGATTTTCGGAGGAGGACAAGGCGCGCTGGAAGACGATGACTTCGCGGCCGAACGGAATCATCCTGGTGACCGGACCCACCGGCTCGGGCAAGACGACCACGCTTTACTCGACCCTGAAGACGCTTGCCACGGAGCAAGTCAACGTTTGCACCATCGAGGATCCGATCGAGATGATTGAGCCTGCATTCAACCAGATGCAGGTCACGCACGGCATCGATCTGGATTTCGCCGATGGGGTGCGCGCGCTCATGCGCCAGGATCCGGACATCATCATGGTCGGCGAAATCCGCGACCTCGAAACCGCCGAAATGGCGGTGCAGGCCGCGCTGACCGGACACCTGGTCCTTTCAACGCTGCATACCAACGACGCGGCTGCCGCCATTACCCGGCTGCTTGACCTGGGCGTGGCGCCTTATCTGCTCAACTCAACCATACTTGGCGTGATGGCGCAGCGCCTGGTGCGCACACTTTGCAAGCATTGCAAGCAAAAAGTCCGTTATGAAGAGATGCGCTCCGACGATATGAGCTGGGAAGAGTTTGTCGCGCCCTGGAAAGCCAAGCAGCCTGAGTACGTTTACCGCGCGGTCGGTTGCCTGGAATGCCGCAATACCGGATTCATGGGGCGACTTGGTCTTTACGAGATCCTTCTGCTTACGCCGGGTATTCGCAAACTGATCAATGAAAGTGCCGATCTGGCGAAGATCCGGGAACTTGCCTACAAAGAAGGCATGAAACCGCTTCGTATCAGCGGCGCGATGAAAATTGGCCTTGGGCAGACCACCTTCGAGGAGGTCATGGCGGTAGCACCGCCACCGGGGAAGGGATAGAAGGGTTTTCCGCCGGCGCGGCGATCACCTATCTGGTCAGCGCGCGCATGGCCTTTTCAAGGCCTTCGATGGTGGTCGGATACATGCGCCCGCCCATCAGTTCCCGGATAACCGCGATCGATTGCCGGTAGGGCCAGAGTTCCTCCGGCTCCGGATTCAGCCAGACGGCCTTGCGGTACACCTCGAGCATGCGCCGCATCCAGACCGCGCCGGCTTCGTCGTTGCTGTATTCAATGGATCCGCCGGGTTGCAGGATCTCATAGGGGCTCATGGTGGCGTCACCGACAAACACAAGTTTGTAGTCGTGCCCGTATTTGTGAAGGATATCCCAGGTGCGGATGCGCTCCGTATGGCGCCGGCGGTTGTCCTTCCACACGAAATCGTAGAGACAGTTGTGGAAATAGAAATGTTCCAGATGCTTGAATTCGCTCTTGGCGGCGGAGAACAGTTCCTCGGCAAGCCTGACGTGGTCGTCCATTGATCCGCCGATGTCGAGGAACAGCAGCACCTTGGCCGCATTGTGGCGTTCCGGGCGCATTTGCAGGTCGAGCCACCCCGCGTTGCGCGCGGTCCGGTCTATGGTGTTGTCAAGATCCAATTCGTCGGGCGCGCCTACGCGTGCGAAGCGCCGCAGGCGTCGAAGCGCCACTTTGATGTTGCGCGTGCCCAGCTCGGTGGCGCCATCCAGGTTGCGATATTCCCGTGCATCCCAGACCTTTACGGCGCGCCGGTGCCGCGATTCTTTCTGGCCGATGCGCACGCCCTCGGGGTTGTACCCATAGGCGCCGAATGGCGAAGTGCCGGCCGTGCCGATCCAGCGACTGCCGCCCTGATGCCTTCCTTTTTGCTCCTCCATGCGTTTCTTCAGCGTTTCCATCAGCTTGTCCCAGCCGCCAAGCGCCTCGATCTGGGCGCGTTCCTCGGCCGTGAGGGTGAGTTCGGCCTGTTTGCGCAGCCATTCCAGGGGGACATCAAATGCATTCCCGATGAGGTTTTCGATACCTTTGAAGAATTCGCCGAAGGCCAGATCGAATTTGTCAAAATTGGCTTCGTCTTTCACCAGCGCCGTTCGCGCGAAAAAGTAGAACTCGTCAATGGATGGCGAAATGACGTGCCTTTCCATGCCTTGGATCAGAGTCAAATACTCGTTGATCGAAACCGGAATCTTGTGTTCCTTGAGTTTCAGGAAGAAGCCGGCAAGCATGGGCGTGATCCGGACAAGCCTTGTTCAACGCGCCTGGCGCGACATGAAAATCAGGCGCTCGAAAAGATGCACATCCTGTTCATTCTTGAGCAGGGCCCCGTGCAGCGGCGGAATGATGGTCCTGCGGTCATTGGAGCGCAGCGCTTCGGGCGAAATGTCCTCGGCTAGAAGCAGCTTCAGCCAATCCAGCAGCTCCGACGTGGAGGGCTTTTTCTTCAGTCCCGGGACTTCGCGAACCTCGAAGAACGCCTCCAGCGCTTCCCGCAGCAGGGTTTTCTTGATATTCGGAAAATGCACTGCGACGATTTTCTCCATGGTTTCCTTGTCCGGAAACCGGATGTAGTGAAAGAAGCAGCGCCGCAGGAACGCGTCGGGCAGTTCCTTTTCATTGTTGGATGTGATGAACACGACCGGGCGATGCCTGGCGCGGACAAGCTCCTTGGTCTCGTAGACATAGAATTCCATGCGGTCCAGTTCCCGCAACAGGTCGTTTGGGAATTCAATGTCTGCCTTGTCGATCTCGTCGATCAGCAATACCACCGGTTGGTCGGCGGTAAAGGCCTGCCACAAGGTGCCGCGCACGATATAGTTGGATATGTCCTGCACCTTCGGATCCCCCAATTGGGAGTCGCGCAGCCGGCTCACGGCGTCATATTCGTACAGACCTTGTTGCGCCTTGGTGGTCGACTTGATGTGCCATTCGAACAAAGGCATACCCAGGGCCCGCGCCACCTCTTCGGCGAGCTTGGTCTTGCCGGTGCCAGGCTCTCCTTTGACGAGTAAGGGCCGAGTCAAGGTGATGGCGGCGTTCACCGCGAGGTTGAGATCGTCGGTGGCGACGTAGGTTTCGGAGCCGTTGAAGCGCATGGTCTGGTCCAGGAAGATGGCAAACGCGATTATAAGAGTAAGAGCAGCACCACAGCGGCGGATACCGGTTCTTGTGGCCCTTTCCCTGGCACGCTTGCGCGAAGCCTCGCGTGTGCCACCTCGGCTGTTCCAAAGCGAAGCAGGTATGCGGTGCCTGTCACGGCGACGACGGCGGCCCGGTCCGCCGCTGTCATTTGCAGCGCTTGCGCACGCACTCAAGGTACGCCTCGGCATCCACGGGCCTGCCTTCGCGCTGGGAGCGCCACACGGTTTCCCCCAGGCACTCGAGCACCGCGTGCAGCGCGGCATGCCGATCGCGGGATTTCGCCAGAATGCGTTCAAACGCCGCGCGCAGCCCCGCCGGCTGATCGATGGAAAGCTGTTCTTCAATGGCCAGGTGCAGGCTCATATGCAGAAACGGATTCATGCCGCCTTGTTCGACCGTGAATTCGCTTTGAATTGCCAATTCAGCGGATGCAAGCGCCTGTTGATACTCCGGGTGCGCGACGACGATGTCGACAGCCATGCATTCCAACGGTGACAGCGGCGCACGCACGAGGTTTTTTTGCCAGGCCTCGGCAAAGAATTTTCTGACATCGTTCCGGTCGGGTGAAAACATGTTTCGGCAGTCCCTCTGGACAGGGATTATTGCGCACGCAATGCCGCTTTGGCTTGCTTCGCGCCCTCAGCCCGGGTCTTGCTGCGATACTCGCACTGCTCGCGGATCGCGCATGCCGGACACTCGGGCTTGCGTGCCTTGCAAACATAGCGGCCGTGCAGGATCAGCCAATGATGCGCGTCCAGCTTGAATTCATCGGCTACGAATTTGATCAGCCTATGTTCCACCTCCAGAACGTCCTTGCCGGGGGCCAGTCCGGTGCGGTTGGCGACACGGAATATGTGCGTATCCACCGCGATGGTCGGTTGGCCGAACGCGGTGTTCAGGATGACGTTTGCCGTCTTGCGTCCGACTCCCGGCAGCGCCTCCAGGGATTCCCGGACGCGCGGCACTTCGCCCTGATGGCGGTCGATTAACAGGCGGCAGGTTTCGATCAGATGTTTGGCTTTGGAGCGGTAAAGGCCGATGGTTCTGATATAGCCGCTCAAACCCTCGACACCCAGGGCGAGCATCAAGCGCGGCGTGCCGGCGTCACGAAACAGCGCGGGCGTGACCCGATTGACGCTGCGATCGGTTGCCTGTGCCGAGAGCACGACCGCCACCAGAAGTTCGAAGGCAGAGCGATACAACAGTTCGGTGCGCGGCGCCGGATTGGCTGATTTGAGTATCTCGAAGATCATTCGCCGCTTGACCGGGTTCATGGCTTGTCCTCCTTGCCCGGCTTCGCAAATTTGGCGCGCCGCGCATCGATTTTGCGCAGCCGCTGCTCTATATCGAGAGGAAGGTTTTCGGTATTGCGAGGTTTTGCGGCAGCCTGCATGGCCTTGGCGCGTTCCATGGCGGCGTGTATCAATGCGCGACGGGCTTGCGCCGCCGCATCATCGGTGGCGCTGTCGCGGCTGCCCAGCCTGGTGTTGCGCAGCGCTTCCTCGGCGGCGAGCCGGGCGTTTCTCGCTTCGAATCGCTGCCGGGCATGATCCGCCCGATCCCGGGTCCAATCGGCCAGGGTCGCCGGCGCGGGAACCATGTCGATACAGTCGGCCGGGCAGGGTGCGATGCACAAATCACAACCGGTGCACAGTTCCGCAACCACTGTGTGCATCTGCTTGGAGGCGCCGACAATTGCGTCAACCGGGCAGGCCTGGATGCACAGGGTGCAGCCGATGCAAGCCGCTTCGTCGATGAATGCCAGCTTCAAGGGGCCTTCTGCGCCGTTCGCCGGATTGAGCGGTTTGGGTGTGCGTCCGAGTATCGCGGCCAGTTTGACGATGCCAGCCTGGCCGCCCGGCGGACACTGATTGAAATCCGCTTCTCCTTTCGCGATCGCCTGCGCATAGGGACGGCACGCCGGATAGCCGCATCGGGTGCACTGGGTCTGCGGCAGCGTCCTGTCAATCGCGTCGGCCAGCGCGTTGGTGCGGGACACGGGTTCCCGGGCCATCAGCGCGACTGAGCCAGTGCGGCGACAATTTTTCCCACCAGCCCCGGCCCCTCGAACACCAGCGCGCTGTATAGCTGCAACAGCGTGGCGCCCGCGCGAAGTTTCTCCGCGGCATCGGCCGCGGTGGAGATGCCACCCACGCCGATGATGGGCACGCGTCCGGACAAGGCGCGCGCGAGACGGACAATGACCTGCGTGGAGCGCTTGCGCAGCGGCCCGCCCGACAGCCCGCCTGCCTCGCGGCTTGCCGGCAGGTGTTCAACACCGGCGCGCGAGAGCGTTGTGTTGGTGGCGATCACGGCGTCCAGCCCGTGGGCTATGACGCGATCGGCAAGCGCATCGATGCCCGCGTCGTCGAGATCGGGAGCAATTTTTACCGCGATCGGCACGTGCCGGCCGCTGGACCGGATCAGATCGGCGCGCGCGCTGGCGAGTTCGCCAAGCAGATTGTCGAGCAACTCATCGTGTTGCAGATTGCGCAGCCCGCTGGTATTCGGAGAGGATACGTTGGCGGTCACAAATGAGGCATGCGGATAGACCTTTTGCAGGCAATGCACGTAATCTTCCGAGGCGCGTTCGATCGGCGTATCAAAATTCTTGCCGACATTGACCCCGACGATGCCTGTGGGTTTTCTGCGCCGCAGATTTTCAACCAGGTGATCGACACCCAGGTTGTTGAAACCCATGCGATTGATGATCGCCTGCGCCTCGGTCAGGCGGAACATGCGCGGGCGCGGATTCCCTGGTTGCGGACGCGGCGTGACCGCCCCCACTTCGACAAACCCGAATCCCAGGTCAAGCAGCGCGTCGATGTGATCGCCGTTTTTGTCCATGCCCGCCGCGAGCCCGACCGGATTCGGGAAATCGATGTCCATGGCTCGTACCGGCAAGCGCGGCGCGGCGCTGGCGAGCATCCTGGAGAGGCCAATTGCGTGGCAGCCATCGAGCAGCGCCAGTCCGAGGCGATGAGCGGTTTCGGCATCGAGGCAGAACAGCAGCGGGCGCGCCAGGCGATAAAGCATGGCGCGAGTTTACCAGCGCGGACGCTTCAAAGATCCCTGGATTCCAGCCGGCGCCAGGCGCCGTCGACAAATCCTTCAATGGGCGTGAAGCGCGCCTTGTAGGACATTTTCTGCGAGTCGCGTATCCAGTATCCCAGGTACAGGTAGGGCAATCCCAGTGAGCGGCATTGCTCGATCTGCCAGAGTATGTTGAAGGTGCCGAAACTTGCCGCGGCATCATCAGGATCGAAGAAGGTGTAGACCGAAGACAGGCCGTCGCTCAATTGGTCGAGAATCGAGGCCATTACCAATTTGCCGGCATGGCGAAATTCGACCAATTTGGTATTGACCCTGCTTTGCAGCAGGAAATGGGAATACTGGTCGCGACTGTCCTGGTCCATTCCGCCGCCGGCATGGCGTCGTGCCTGATAACGAAGGTACAAGGAGTAATGTTCGACCCGAAAGCGCAGTCCGGTCACATTCGCTTCAAGCGCGGCATGCCGCACCCAGGCGCGGCGCTGGCTTCTGGTCATGGAAAAATCCGCGACCGGTATTCGTACCGGAACGCATGCCCGGCAGGCATCGCAATAGGGACGGTAGGTGAATATTCCGCTTCTTCTGAAACCCAGTCTGACCAGATCACCGTAAAGGTCGTTGCCGATCATATGGCTGGGCGTGGCCACCTGCGATCGCGCCATCTTTCCCGGCAAGTAACTGCATGGGTAGGGCGCGGTCACATAGAACTGCAGGACCGCATGCGGCAGATCGTTCAGTTGCGACATGGTTGATTGCTATGGCCTGCGTGGCTCCAATTGCCGACAGTGCGCGAATTGTGAACCAATTCCTGTATTTGCCGCAAGAAATTGGCGCGGGAAATCGGCCTGGCGCCCAGGGATTCGAGGTGGTCGGTATGGAACTGGCAATCGATCAGTTGAAAGCCGTCCTCCCGCAGATGCCTGACCAGCGCGACAAATGCGATCTTGGAGGCGTCGCGCACGCGTGTAAACATCGATTCCCCGAAGAAGACGCCGCCCACAGCAACGCCGTACAGTCCGCCCGCCAGCCCGCCCTCCATCCAAATTTCGGCAGAATGCGCGTAGCCGAGCCGGTGAAGTTCACAGTATGCCGCCTGCATCTCCGCGGTGATCCAGGTTCCGCGCTGCTTATCCCGT
>Ga0155956_1290_pt3 | contig 14791 bp, 20 predicted proteins | sample RifCSPlowO2_02_FD_107610 | JGI IMG/M metagenome (GOLD analysis project Ga0155956, IMG submission 107610) | Betaproteobacteria bacterium RIFCSPLOWO2_02_FULL_62_17 | reverse complement strand
AGCGCCGCACAGATGGATGCGCCCCAGTGCGTGCGCAACTACAAGTCGCTCTCGAACGTCGAGCGCGCATTCCGCTCATTGAAGACCATCGACCTGAAGGTGCGCCCGATCCACCACCGCACCCCCGAGCGGGTGCGTGCGCACATCTTCCTTTGCATGCTCGCCTACTACGTCGAGTGGCATATGCGCGAAGCTTGGCGCGAGTTGATGTTCGCCGACGAAGATCAAGATGCCAAACAGAAACGCGACCCCGTGGCTCCGGCAGTACGCTCCGCAGCAGCACAGCGCAAAGTGCACTCTCACACCCTCACCGATGGCAGCCCTGCGCACAGCTTTCGCACCCTGATCGAGGATCTGGAGACAATCGTGCGTAATACCTGCCGTGTGCCCAGTGATAAGGCATCGAGCGGTCATTTCACCATCGACACCACACCCAGCGATAAACAACAACGGGCATTGGAGCTACTTGAGAAAATCACCGTGTAGCCAGTAGCGTGTACCACGAATCGTGCATAAGCCACGAATTCAATGCGAAAATTCGTCACTTGTAGGCGGGAACTTCAGCCTAGGAATTGGATTCCCCTCCAGCCTACTGGGGTTCCACCTCGGTTCCTGGCTCTGCCGCGGGGTTGCCCTTGAAGAATCTCGACACGAAAATGCCCAATTCGTACAACAGGCACAAGGGTACCGCGAGCAGAAACTGTGAAATCACGTCGGGCGGGGTAAAGATCGCCGCTATGACAAATGCCCCCACTATCACGTAGGGCCTTGCCTCCTTGAGTTTCTCGATTGACACCACCTCGGCGCGTACCAGCACGATCACGACGACCGGAACCTCGAATGTGACGCCAAAGGCGATGAATGACGTAAGTACAAAACTGAAGTACTTGTCGATATCCGTCATCCAGGCGACGCCCTCCGGCGCCACCGAGGACATGAACTTGAAAATCACCGGGAACACGAAGAAGTACGCAAAAGCCATGCCGACGAGAAACAACAAAAAACTGGTAATGACCAGAGGAAGTACCAGCCGTTTTTCATTCGCGTACAGCCCGGGCGCAACGAATGCCCACGCCTGATAGAGGACATAAGGCAACGCAGCCACAAAACCGACCAGCAGCGTGACTTTGAGCGGCACGAGAAACGGACCGATCACGTCGGTGGCGATCATCTGCCCGCCCTTCGGCATGGCCTCGAGCATCGGCTGCGCAAGAACTGCGTAGATTTCGCGTGCCCAGGGCAACAGGCACAGCACGAAAACCAGCACCACGGCCATGGCTCGTACCAGGCGCTGGCGCAATTCAATCAGGTGCGAGAGAAAGGTATCCGCTTCGCTCATTTTGGTTACGGGTTCGGGGATGACGCCGGTGCAGGCGACTGGTTCAGGCCGTCGATTTTTGTTCTGCTGCCGCCAGCCGGTTCGTGCCGGGGGATTCGGTAATTTGTCCAGACTCGAGACCGGGCCCGGTCTCGGGCGAAACAGCCGGTTTGACGGCCTCGTCGTGCGGCGCCAGGTCAGTGGCGATACTGTTTAACATTTCCTCTGTCTTGCTGAGTTCGCTGTTGACCTGGGATTGGACAGTTTGAGCGGTCTGCTCAATCTCACTCTTGAACTTGCGCAACTCCTCCAACTCCATTTCCCGATTGATATCGGCTTTGACGTCGTTGACGTAGCGTTGCAGACGGCCCATCAAGTGTCCGGCAGTCCGCGCAACCCGCGGCAGGCGCTCCGGCCCAATGACCACCAGCGCCACTACGGCGATCACCATGAGTTCGGAAAAGCCGAAGTCAAACATCGATCAGAAGAATCACAAAAGAAGAACTCGCGGGCCAGGCGCGGCGCCAGCCCGCCCGGACCGGGTCAGGAAACCTTGCTTTCCTTGCGCACCTCGGCGTCTATGGTCCTGCCCGACACCTGCGGCGCCGCGGGGTCTGCGGGCTGATCCGATGCGGACTCTTTCATGCCCTCCTTGAATCCACGCACCGCCCCGCCAAGGTCTGCACCCATATTGCGCAGCTTTCTGGTACCGAAAATCACCAACACGACCGCGAGCACTATCAGCCAGTGCCAGATGCTCCACGTTCCCATTTTTCTCTCCTTCAGGTCCTGCTTAACATTCTTGGCAAGCGCTCATGCCCGCCCAGAATGTGCGCATGCAAATGATACACCTCCTGCCCACCGACACGGCCGGTGTTGATGATGGTGCGAAACCCGTCATCGGCCCCTTGAGCAACCGCAAGCCGTCCGGCCAGGGCCAGAATTCTGCCCAGAACATCCCGGTGAGAATCGTCGCATTCCAGGAGCGAGGCCACGTGGTGTTTCGGAATGATTAAAAAATGAACCGGCGCCAGCGGATGAGCGTCATGAAACGCCAGAATCTCAGCGTCTTCGTGAACCTTCCTGCATGGAATCGTGCCGCTCACGATCCTGCAAAAAATGCAATCGGGATCACTGGACATTGATTTCCCTGCAGCGTGCTGGCGGCCTAGCGCCTCTCGGGGTTTTTTCGTCCATCCTGCCTCCGGGCCGCCTTTTCATCGATTCCAGAAATGCCTTCGCGACGGCTCAGTTCCGCAAGCACGTCGGCTGGGCTCAGTCCATAGTGTGCAAGCATGATCAGGCAGTGAAACCAGAGATCCGCGGTTTCTGCGACTATCTTTCGCCGCTCCCCGTCCTTGCCTGCCATCACGGTTTCGGTGGCTTCCTCACCAATCTTCTTGAGAATGGCGTCCTCTCCCTGCGAAAGCAGGCGCGCAACATAGGAATTACCGGAGTCGCCGCCTTTGCGCGATTCAACCACGGCAGCCAATCTCTCGAGTACGCCGCTCATTTCTTGTCGCATTTCTCGTATATTTCCACGGGATCCCTGATCACGGGGCCCTCCGATTGCCATTTCCCATCAACCAGCCTCTGGAAAAAACAGCTGTGTCTTCCGCTATGGCAGGCGATGCCCCCGACCTGCTCAACCTGCAAAAGCAATACGTCATTGTCACAATCCAGCCGTATACCGCTGACTCTCTGGATATGTCCAGATTCTTCGCCCTTGTGCCAAAGACGATTGCGGGAGCGCGACCAATATACCGCCTCCCCCGATGACGCGGTCCGCTGCAGGGATTCCCGGTTCATCCAGGCAAGCATGAGAACCTTTCCCGTCCCCGCCTCTTGCGCGATAACGGGAGCCAGACCCTCAAGATTCCATTTCACTTCATCTAGCCAGGTCATTAAGCGCCGCCAGTGTTACCTGTATGTTGAGATGCTTTTCCAGGACTGCGGGAAAACCAAGCCAGCTTACCCGCAACCGGGCACCGGCTACAACTGGCGTACCAACCGGAGATTGCATACCAACCGTACGTCGCTATAGCCGGACTTCTATGCCACGCGCGGCCATATACTCCTTGGCCTGCCGCACCGAGAATTCGCCGAAATGAAAGATGCTGGCCGCCAAAACCGCATCGGCTCGTCCTGTCAGAACGCCCTGCGCGAGATGTTCGAGGCTTCCAACGCCGCCACTGGCGATGACCGGTATATCCACCGCATCCGAGATGGTACGCGTCAGGGCAAGGTCGAACCCCTCCCGTGTGCCGTCCCGGTCCATGCTGGTCAATAGGATCTCCCCGGCGCCAAGTTCCTGCATTTTCCGGGCCCAGCTGAGAGCATCGATGCCGGTAGGACGGCGCCCGCCATGGGTAAACACCTGCCACTCCGGAGCTTGCGCCTTAAGCCCGTGTTCGGAACCGCCTTCTGGCGAACCGGACAGCGGACGGCCGCGCTTGACATCCATCGCAACGACTATGCATTGTGAGCCGTATCTGGACGATGACTCCGCCACCAGGTTGGGATTCTGCACCGCCGCGGTGTTGATCGAAACCTTGTCCGCGCCGGCATTGAGCAGCCGCCGCACGTCCTCGACTTTGCGAACGCCTCCTCCGACTGTCAAGGGGATAAATACCTGCGCCGCGACACCCTCAATAACATGCAGAATCAGATCGCGATCATCGGAACTGGCGGTGATATCCAAAAAGGTGAGTTCATCCGCGCCTTGCTCATCGTATCGTTTGGCGATTTCGACGGGATCGCCCGCGTCGCGCAGCGAAACAAAATTCACGCCTTTGACAACCCTGCCAGCGGTGACATCGAGGCAGGGGATGACGCGCTTTGCCAGCATCAGAATAGGGGGGCGCCGGCGCCGCAGGAAGGATTCCCGCCTCGCATCCGCTCTGGCCCCATCATGCCTTTGCGAGTTTTTTGGATAGCGCCACCGCCTGTTTGAAATCCAAAGTGCCCTGGTATATGGCGCGCCCGGTGATCACGCCATTGATGCCTTCGGATTCAAGCTTGCAAAGCTCTTCCACGTCCTTGAGATTGGTCAGACCGCCGCTGGCAATCACGGGAATCCGCAGTTCGCGGGCAAGCTTGACGGTGGCTTCCACATTGATGCCGGTGAGCATGCCATCGCGTCCAATGTCGGTATAGATGATCGCTTCGACGCCGTAATCCTGGAACTTGAGAGCCAGATCCACCACGTCGTGCCCTGTCAGCTTCGACCATCCTTCAACCGCCACCTTTCCGTCCCGCGCGTCGAGCGCCACGATGATGTGCCCGGAAAACGCGGTACAGGCATCCTGTAGAAATCCGGGGTTCTTTACTGCCGCGGTGCCGATGACCACGAAGGAGACGCCCATGTCCAGAAAGCGTTCTATGGTGTCAAGATCGCGTATGCCCCCGCCGATCTGAACAGGCAACTCATCCCCCAGCGCCTGCACGATTTTCTTGATGACGATTTCGTTCTTCGGTACGCCCGCGGCGGCACCGTTCAGGTCCACAACATGCAGGCGCCGCGCACCCTGCGAAAGCCAGTGTCGGGCCATGGCTGCGGGGTCCTCGGAATACACCGTGGCATCGGCCATGTCGCCTTGCCGGAGGCGCACGCAATGGCCATCCTTGATGTCAATGGCGGGAATGATAAGCATTGATCTCTAGCCTGATCAGGTTAAAGAAAATAGGAACATTTATGCAATTGCCGGCTTCGAATCAGGGATTCCAACTGATGAAATTGGCTAACAGTCGCAGGCCGGAAGTTTGGCTTTTCTCAGGGTGGAACTGTACTGCGAAAATATTATCGCGTGCCACGGCGCAGGTAAAGCACATTCCGTAATCGGTCTCGGCGGCGATCAGGCTCCCGGCCGAGGGGCTCGCATAATAGCTGTGTACGAAGTAAAAGCGCGTTGCGTCTTCGATTCCCGCCCACAGCCGGTGCGGCCCCCTCTGGCGCACCTGGTTCCAGCCCATATGCGGCACCTTCAACCGCCCGCCCGCATCCTGGGCGGAACCGGATGCCGGGAAACGCCTGACCTGCCCGGGAAAGATCCCCAGCCCCTGGGTATCCCCTTCCTCGCTGGAATCGAAAAGCATCTGCAGCCCGATGCATATGCCCAGAAATGGCCGGTCTCGAGCGGCTGCCAGGACCGCAGGCCGCAGATTCCGGCTGTCCATTTCCCGCATGCAGTCCGGCATGGCCCCCTGGCCGGGGAACACCACGCGATCGGCGGTGGCCACCACTTTTGCGTCGGAAGTGACCAATACCTCAACCTGGGGGGCAACATGCTCGAGCGCCTTGGATACCGAGCGAAGGTTGCCCATGCCATAGTCGATCACAGCGACTTTCATTGCTACCGGGTCTATGAAAATACGGGTTGACGGGAACTGGCGGTCTTTATATACGACCGCGCGGCCAAAAGCTCGCCGCGCTGCTTCCTACAGCCGGCGCGAGATTTATGCGACGGCGGTCTTTTAACTGCGCGAACCATGAATGTTTCTAAAGCGCGCCTTTGGTGGACGGAATCTTTCCCCGCACGCGCGGATCAGGAGCCAAGGCCATGCGCAAAGCGCGTCCAAACGCCTTGAAAATCGTCTCGCATTGGTGATGTGCATTGTCCCCGTGCAGATTGTCAATGTGCAAGCTTACCTGGGCGTGATTGACGAAGCCCTGGAAAAATTCATGAACCAGATCGACGTCGAAATCCCCAACCAGAGGACGAACATATTTGACCCGATATTCCAGACCCGGGCGGCCGGAAAAATCCACCACCACGCGCGACAAGGCCTCATCCAAGGGAACATAGGAATGACCGTAGCGCACGATACCGCGCTTGTTGCCAACCGCTTTGGCGATTGCCTGTCCGAGCGTAATGCCCACATCCTCCACGGTGTGGTGAGCATCGATGTGAAGGTCACCCGCGGCCTTGATTTGCATGTCGATCACGCCATGCCGCGCCACCTGATCGAGCATGTGATCAAGAAACGGCACGCCCGTGGCGATCCGGGCGCGGCCTTCCCCGTCGAGATCAACCGTGGCGCTGATCTTCGTTTCGTTGGTATTGCGTGTGATGCTTGCCTTGCGGGCGGAAATTCGCGTTGCCATGGTGTCAAGACTACACGATATAAGATCGCTCGGCATCAATCTCGCCGAGCTGCGTCAAGCAGGCGGCGATAGATTTACCCGCCGCCGGTCTCATTATCATTTGCAGTAAAGCTCGCATAAAAACCTAGCCCAAAGTCGCGAGGATTTCGCCGAACGCATTGAGGAGAAGATCATTTTCCTCGCGCGTGCCCACGGTGAACCGAACGCAATGCTCAAGCAACGGGTGAGCGCCGTGAAGGCTTCGCACCAGCACCCCCCGGTCCTTGAGCCCCATATGGACCTTGTACGCGTCCGGCACCCGCAAAAGAATGAAATTCGCCGAACTGGGAAATGCGGTGATGCCCCGCATGGAATGCAAGGCATTTTCCAATCTGTCCCTTTCGACGACGATCTCGCGGGCCTGGTCTTCGAGCACCTGATGATGCGCCAGGATTCTCTCGGTGACCCGTTGCGTGAGTACACCTACGTTATAGGGTCCGCGCACCTTGTCGATTTCACGTATCCATTCCGGACGGGCGGCGGCGTAACCCAGGCGCAATCCAGCCAGCCCGAGTTTCGACAAGGTGCGCATGACCACCATGTTGGGAAATTCCGGCAGTCTTGCCATGAAACTGCGCTTGGCGAACACGTGATAGGCCTCGTCGATCACCACCAATCCGGGGGCGTGCTCGATGATGCGCCGAATCACCTGTTCATCGAACAGATTCCCTGTCGGATTGTTGGGATAGGCGATGAACAGAATCGCGGGCCGATGCTCCCGCATCGCCGCGATCACCTTGTCCGCGCTCAGGGAAAAATCTTCCTCGACGGAAACACCGACGTATTTTGCCCGCGCGATGACCGCGCTTACCTTGAACATCACAAAGGTTGGCGCTATCGCCATGATCACCGTGTCCGGACCTGCTACGGCATTGATCAGCATGGCGATGATCTCGTCTGATCCATTTCCCAGGATCAGTTCGCAGCAATCGGGCACCTTCATGATTTCGCGCAGACTGTTCTTCAGTTGCGGCGCGTCGGGATCGGGGTAGCGGTTGATTTCGGCGCACTGGATCACGCTGGCGATCTCCTCGCGCAGCCACTGCGGCAAGCGATACGGGTTTTCCATGGCATCCAGCTTGATCATGCCGGTGGCGTGCTGCACCGGATAAGCCACCATGGCGCGGATATCGGCGCGTATCACCTGCGCGGGATCGGCGCTCATCAGGACTCGACCCTCAACATCGCGGAGCGGGCATGGGCAGCCAAGCCCTCGCCGTCGGCAAGCGTCGCCGCGAGCCTGCCAAGCGTTTGCGCGCCGGAGGGCGATACCTGGATCAGGCTGCTGCGCTTCTGAAAGTCATAAACGCCAAGGGGAGAAGAAAAGCGCGCGCTGCGGGAGGTCGGCAGCACATGGTTAGGTCCTGCGCAATAGTCGCCAAGCGCTTCGGAACTGTAACGTCCAAGAAACATCGCGCCGGCATTGTGGATGCGGCCGGCCCATTTCTCGGGCTCCTCGACAGATAGCTCCAGGTGCTCGGGGGCGATCAGATTTGCGATTTCACAGGCATCCTCCAGATCGCGCGTCTGGATCAGCGCGCCGCGCCGCTCAAGGGAAGCGCCGGCCACCACACGCCGCGGCAAATCGGCGAGCAGCCGCTCGATGCTTGCCGCAACCTTCCCTATAAAACCGGCATCCGGAGAAAGCAGAATGGCCTGCGCCATCTCATCATGCTCGGCTTGCGCGAGCAAATCCATCGCGATCCAGTCTGGTTCAGTGCCGCCATCACAGATAATCAATATCTCCGAAGGACCGGCGATCATGTCTATGCCCACATCGCCGAATACGTGGCGTTTCGCGGCGGCCACATAGGCATTCCCCGGCCCTACAATTTTGTCCACCCTTGGAATTGTCTGAGTGCCGTAGGCAAGCGCCGCGATCGCCTGCGCGCCGCCAATCGCGATCACGCGATCTACGCCTGCTATCGCCGCCGCGGCGAGCACCAGTTGGTTGCGTTCGCCGCCGGGCGTGGGAGTAACCATGACAAGCTCGCGAACCCCCGCGATTTTCGCCGGCACCGCGTTCATCAGCACCGATGAGGGATACGCGGCGCGGCCCCCGGGGACATACAGGCCCACCCGTTCAAGCGGCGTGACGCGCTGCCCAAGCCGGGTACCATCGGCCTCGGTGTACTCCCACGAATCCGACCGCTGGCGTTCATGAAATTCCCGAATCCTGTCCGCGGCGGCCTGCAGTGCCGATCGAAGGGCTGGATTCAAGCCGTCCAACGCCGCCCGCAGTTGCGCAACTGGGATTTCCAGTTCGCCCATATGGGCCGCATCGATCCGGTCAAAGCGGTTGGTATATTGCAGCAGGGCCGCATCCCCCAGTTTTTGCACTGCCTCGATCACTTCGAGCACAATGCTCTCGACCGCGGAATTGCGCGTCGCCTCTACCGCGGTAAGCGCGGCAAGCCGCGCGCCAAAATCCGCTTGCACCGAGGACAGGAGGCGCATCCGCGACATCAGCCAACCGCCTTGGAAAATGCGTCGAGAATCCGCTGGATCTCCTCGCGCTTCAATTTCAACGCCGCTTGATTGACAATCAACCTGGCACTGATCCGAACGATTTCCTCGACCACCCGCAGATTATTGGCCCGCAAAGTGGATCCGGTGGAAACCAAATCGACAATGGCGTCGGCCAATCCCACCAGCGGCGCGAGCTCCATGGAGCCATAGAGCTTGATCAGGTCGACATGCACCCCTTTCGCGGCGAAGTGCTCGCGCGCGGTCTGCATGTACTTGGTTGCCACGCGAAGCCGCCCGCCCTTACGAACGGTGCTGGCGTAATCGAAACCTTCCGGCGCCGCGACCGCCATTCGACAGGCGGCAATGCGCAGATCCAGCGGCTGATACAGTCCTATGCCGCCATGCTCCAGCAGCACATCCTTCCCGGCGATACCGAGCTCGGCGGCGCCGTATTGGACGTAAGTCGGCGTATCCGCCGCGCGAACAATCAGCAACCGCACATCGGTTCGCGAGGTGCCGATGATCAGCTTGCGTGATTGTTCGGGATTCTCCGCGGGGCGGATGCCAGCCGCTTCAAGCAGTGGCAGCGTTTCGTCGAAGATCCGGCCTTTGGACAGTGCAATGGTGATCACGTGTTCCGCATCGCGCAAAAAGGCGATTTTACAGCAAGGAATTCAAGGAAATCATGGATTTGGAGGCGCTGCCCGATAGCGGCTGGCGGCGCGGAAAGCGTCACCGGAAATTCGCCTTTGCCTCGCCGGCGCTCAGTGAACGCGCCTGATGCTGGCGCCCAGCTGGGAGAGTTTCCGCTCGATCTGTTCATAGCCGCGATCCAGATGGTAGATGCGGTCAACTGTGGTTTCGCCTTGCGCGACCAGGCCGGCAATCACCAGACTCGCCGACGCTCGCAGATCCGTGGCCATTACCGTGGCACCCTGCAAGGCGCCCAGACCGCGCACCACCGCGGTATGACCTGAAAGTTCAATGTCCGCTCCCAGGCGCTGCAGTTCCAGTGCATGCATGAAACGATTTTCGAAGATGGTTTCATTAATCACGGCCGTGCCCTCGGCGACGGCGTTGAGCGCCATGAACTGCGCCTGCATGTCGGTAGGAAAGGCCGGGTACGGGGCGGTGCGCACGCTCACGCTCCTGGGCCGCCCGTTCATGGTCAGTGAGATGGTGCCGGCGCCTGACTCAATGTTCGCGCCGGATTCCCGCAGCTTGTCAATGACCGCATCCAAAGTGTCGCTTCTGGCGTTGCTAAGCCGCACGGAACCGCCGGTGGCCGCGGCCGCGGCGAGAAAGGTCCCGGTTTCGATCCGGTCCGGCATGATGCAATGGCTCGCGCCATGCAGTCCCGCGACACCCTCAACAGTAATCACGTCGCTGCCTGCGCCACGAACACGCGCGCCCATCGACACCAGACAATTCGCGAGATCCACGACCTCCGGTTCCCGGGCGGCGTTTTCGATAACGGTCGTACCCTCGGCGAGACAGGCCGCCATCATGAGATTCTCGGTCCCGGTCACCGTCACCAAATCCATTACCAGGCGGGCCCCTTGCAAACGCCGCGCTCGCGCGACCACGTATCCCTGCTCAACGTGAATCTGGGCGCCCATGGCCTGCAGTCCCTTGATATGCAGGTCCACCGGGCGCAGTCCAATCGCGCAACCTCCGGGTAGCGAAACCCGCGCCTCGCCGCAACGCGCCAGCAACGGTCCGAGAACCAGAATGGAAGCCCGCATCGTTTTCACCAGATCATAGGGCGCGACCGGTTCGGCTGGCGCGTCGGCGCACAGTTCCAGCGAACTGCCCTCGGCTGTGTACCTCACGCCGATGCGGCCCAGCAATTCCAGGAGCGTTCTGACGTCGCGCAGCCGCGGAACATTGGACAGATTCAGTTTTTCAGGGGTCAGCAGCGCGGCGCACATGATCGGCAACGCGGCATTTTTTGCGCCTGAAATGCAGACCTCGCCGGCAAGACGCCTGCCCCCTTGAATCAGAAGCTTATCCACGCGCGGCCGCCCATTCCTCCGGCGTCAGGGTTTTCATCGACAAGGCGTGAACCTCCTCGCGCATGCGCTCGCCGAGGGCGGCATAAACGGCCTGATGGCGCTGCACCCGGTTCTTGCCGATGAACGCGGCGCTCACGATCAACGCCTCGAAATGCTGGCCATCTCCGGCGACCTCAAGCGTTTCGCATTCGAGGCCCTTGGCGATGTATTCGCGTACCTGCTCGGGTGTGACCATGACGAATCTCCGTTTCAGAATCTCAGTTTGTAGCCGCTTTTCAGCATTGTCAGGGCGAAGCCGGCACCTGCCGCGAGGGCAACCAGCGTAACGGCGAAACTGACCATGGGATCGACATCGGATATGCCAAAAAAACCATAGCGGAATCCGTCAATCATGTAGAAAAAGGGGTTGAGATGGGAAACATCCTGCCAGATCGGCGGCAGGGAATGTATCGAATAGAAGACGCCGGACAAAAATGTCAGCGGCATGATCAGAAAATTCTGGAATGCCGCCACCTGGTCTATTTTGTCGGCGAGCATGCCGGCGATCAGACCCAAGGTACCCAACAGGGCGCAACCCACCAGGGCAAAAGCGAGGATCCATCCAAAATGCTGCAGCGATACATCGGCAAAGGGCAAGGTAATGAGCAACACTCCCGTGCCGACGACCACTCCGCGGACCACTGCCGCAAGGACATAGCCGCAAAAAAACTCCCAGTAAGACAAGGGCGGCAACAGCACAAAAATGATGTTGCCGGTCATTTTCGACTGAATGATAGATGACGAACTGTTGGCGAAGGAATTCTGCAGCATGGACATCATCACCAGCCCCGGCACCAGAAACGCGCTATAGGGTACGGCGTCATAGACACGCAACCTGCCCGCCATCAAATGCGAAAAAACCAGCAGGTAGAGCAGCGAGGTCAACACCGGTGCGCCGACAGTCTGCGTGGCCACCTTGCCAAAGCGCAGCACCTCCTTGCGAAACAGGGTCAGAAACCCGCTCAAGTTCTATCCTCCCGCTTCATGATCTCCAGGAACACGTCTTCCAGGTCGGGTTGTTCCAGCTCCATTTCCAGGAGCGCGCAGCCTGCTTGCCGCAGAATCGCGAGTGTCGGCTCCAACTCGGCATAATCGCGCAACCAAAGCACATGCGCCCCGTTGTGGGGGCCATGATCCAACTCGGTGAGCGACGCTGGAAGATTTCCTGAAATGCGTACCCTGAGACGAAGATTATGCAGACGCCTGACAAGATTCGACCTTGAATCAAGCGCAACCAATCTGCCTTGCTTGAGCATGGCGATACGCTCGCACAGCGTCTCAGCCTCCTCCAGATAATGTGTCGTGAGCACCACGGTGTGACCATCGCGATTCAAGCGCTGCACGAATTGCCACAGCCCCTGGCGAAGCTCGACATCGACACCGGCAGTGGGTTCGTCCAATACGATTACCGGCGGCTTGTGCACCAGCGCCTGGGCGACCAGCACGCGGCGCTTCATGCCGCCCGAGAGCGCGCGCATGTTGACATCGGCCTTCGCGGTCAAATCGAGGTTTGCCATGACCTCGTCGATCCAGTCGTCGTTGGATCGCAAGCCAAAATATCCGGACTGAATCCGCAGCGTCTCGCGAACGCTGAAGAATGGGTCAAATACCAGCTCCTGCGGAACCACCCCCAGCGACCGTCGCGCCTGCCGGTACTCTCGAACCACATCAAAGCCCATGATCCGGGCGGTACCGGAGTCCGCCTTGACCAGGCCCGCCAAGGTGCTGATCAGCGTCGTCTTGCCGGCTCCGTTGGGCCCGAGCAATGCGAAAAATTCACCCTGGTTTATCTGCAGCGAGACCTTATCCAATGCCTGCAGCGACCCGAAGCGCTTGGAAACCTGCTCGATCTCGATAGCCGCGGTCATGGGAATACGCCGTGAAACAGCCAGTGGATAAATGGGTGAAAAAACGGCGGCTCGGCTGTGCCGCGGTCGCGCCGTGGATCCGCTTCAGCTCGGCTGGACGAGCTCGGAAACCCCGTATAGTTTGGACAAATTGAGCATCGCTGCAGGCAGATTGAGCAACCGAAGCAATATGTTGTTTCGCGCCGCGAGACGCTGCCATTCGAGCGTCAAAGCGACCGCGGAGGAATCCACTTCGGTAACTTCCGCGAAATCAATCTGATTCGCGCCCGTCCGAAAATGCTCCTCGACCGCTTCGGCGAGCTCCGCCACGGTTTGCATCGTGAGCGGCCCGGTCACCCTCAACGCATCGCCTTCGCGCCGGATCACGATCTTGCCTTGGCTTCCAACTGCCGGTTCTTGGAAACGAGCACCTTGATCAATCCATCGATGCCGGCATCCCTGACCTGCCCGGCGAAATCCTCCCGGTAGGTACTGACCAGACTGACGCCGCCAACCTTGACGTCGTAGACCTTCCAGCCCTGGCTGGTCTTTTCCATGTCGTAATCCAATGCGAGCGCTTGCTGACCGCGCTGCTTGATCTCGGAGCGCACCGTCACTTCCGTGTCCTCGGGCCTCGCTCGCAACGGTTTGAAATCGATCACCTGATCCCGATACAGTGAAAGCGCGTTGGAATAGGTTCGCACCAGCAAGGTTTTGAATTCCGCCACCAAAGCCTGTTGCTGCTGCGCACTGGCGCGCCGCCAATTCACCGCCATGGCAATCTGCGTCATTCTCGCGAAATTGAAATGCGGAAGCACGCGGCTTTCAACCAGTTGCTGGATCCTCTTGGAATTGCCGGACTGGATTTCCTTGTCCTTCTTGATAATCCCGATGACCTCGGTGGTAATCCCCTGGACCAACTGGTCAGCCGCCTGCGGCGCCTGGGCAATGGCGAAACCGGGCAGGAACCCGATCAAAATTGAAAAAATGAATGCTCTGATCATAGGACGAAAAATCTAGTGGGTCGTTGATTGTTCAAAACCGCCGGCTGTGACGGGCTGCGCGGCCAGAATATCCGCAACATCGCTTTGCTCCGCGCTCCCGGCAACTGCCGGGCTGATGGGTAGAGACACGAGCCGTTGCTCGCTCTGCTCCTGCAACGCAGACGAATCGGGTTCGCGCGGAGGATCGCCGTCATAGATGAGGTTTCGGCGGCGCTGGAAATAGGCGTCGCGCAGGAACCGGTACTTGTCCAATGCCGCTTCCTCGGCAACCTTGCCGATGTCCAGCAGATTGGCCCGCGTGTTGATCGTGCGCGTGGCGAACAGCGTATTGCGTGTCGCAATGTGATCGATATTGCGCACAAAATCCGCCTTGAAATCCACCATGAAACCCAGGCCATCGCGGATACTGCTCGAGCCGAACAGCGGCAACACCAGGTAGGGCCCGGGACCCGCGCCCCAGCGGCCAAGGGTCTGCCCAAAGTCTTCGTTGTGTTTGGGCAGATTGAAATCCGTGGACACATCCAGCACACCCAACAGACCAAAACTGGTATTGAAAATAAACCGCGCCAGATCCTGTACCCCGTCGGCCACCTTTCCCTGCAGCAGGTCATTTGCGCCGATCCAGACATCTTCCAGATTCGAGAAAAAATTACTCACGCCGGTACGCAGCAGTTCCGGCAATAGCGCGCGATAGCCCCGCGCAACCGGCCGTATGACCGCATCGTCAACGGTTTCGTTAAAGCTGAATATCGCTCTATTGAACGGTTCGATAGGATCCCGCGGGCTGCCACCCGGCGCAGCGCAACCCGCCAAGGCAAAGGCGAGCACCAAGAGCAACAGCATTCTTTTGTTACCGCACCGCATGAAGTCAAATAACCTACTGTTTATATTAAAGATTAATAATACCCGAAATCCGGCGCCCAGCCCCGTTCGCGGCCGCCAATCGACTGCTTATT
>Ga0155956_1049_pt4 | contig 14917 bp, 12 predicted proteins | sample RifCSPlowO2_02_FD_107610 | JGI IMG/M metagenome (GOLD analysis project Ga0155956, IMG submission 107610) | Betaproteobacteria bacterium RIFCSPLOWO2_02_FULL_62_17 | reverse complement strand
TTCGCGCGGCAGGCCCGAGGGCCCCATCATGCCGATCCAGGTATTGACCGCGATATCGACGCCTGCTTCGGAAATCGTAGGCAGGTCAGGTGCGAATATGGAGCGTTGCCTCCCGGTGGTGGCAAGGGCACGCATCTTGCCGCCCTTGGCCTGCGCCAGTCCGACCCCGACTGCAAAGGTCGCGACGTTTACCTCACCCGCTGCGACTGCTGCCAGACCCTGGAGAAAATTCTTGTAGGGTACGTTGAGAAAGGCAATACCTTTCTCGCGGCGCAGATATTCCACATAGATATTGGTGCCGCTTCCGGGACCCGCGGTGGCGAAGGTCAGGGAATTCGGCTTTGCCCTGGCCATGTCGAAAAGTTCCTGAATATTGCGCGCCGCTGATCCGGCGTTGACCAGCACCGCCGAATTCAAGGAGCCGAGAAAGATAATTGGAGCAAATTCCCTCGGCTCATAGGGCAGCTTGGCGAACAGCAGGGGGTTCAGCGACTGCGCGAAGGAATCGCTGGTGCATAGCGTGTGCCCGTCGGGCGCGGCATGGGCGCAGGCCTCGGCCAGCGGAATGAAACTGCCCCCGGTGCGGTTCTCGATGACGATGCTTTGCCCCAGCGCTTGACCCAGCGGCACCGACAGCCCGCGCATGGCGATGTCGTAAGGACCGCCGGCGGTCGAGGTGATAATGCGGATGGCTTTGGACGAATAGGCGGGCTGCGGCAACGCGGTTGCGGCATTCAGCGCCGCGGCAAGCCCTAGCGCGACCGCTGTGATCCGTCGTTCTCCATGTGTCATGAGAATCTCCGTAAGCATTATTCCGTTGTCAGTTCCGGCAGGTCATCGAACGACGCCACGTTCATGGCGTGCAGCCGGTGATACAGACCGCCCAGCGCGAGCAGTTCCCGGTGCGTGCCCTGCTCCACGATGCGGCCCTCCTGCAGCACGATAATGCGGTCGGCGCCGCGTATGGTGGCGAGGCGATGCGCGATGATGAGGCCGGTGCGGCCCACCAGGGTCTTCTCCAGCGCCGTCTGGATCTGGCGTTCGGTGAAGCTGTCGACGCTGGCCGTGGCTTCGTCAAGGATCAGTATCCCGGCATCGACGACGATGGCGCGGGCAAACGACAGCAGTTGGCGCTGGCCGATGGAAAGATTCACCCCGCGCTGCCCCAGCACCGTGTCATAGCCCTGCGGCAGGCGCGCGATGAAATCGTGCGCTCCCACGGCGCGCGCCGCCCGCTCCACCGCTTCGCGGCTGGTGGATTCTTCGCGATAGCGGATGTTGTCGATGACGCTGCCGGTAAACAGGAAGGGCTCCTGCAACACCATCGCGATATGGCGGCCGAGCGACTCCTGTTGCAGATCGCGCACGTCCTTGCCGCCGATCAGCACCTGCCCTTCCCAGATGTCGTAGAAACGGTGCAGCAGCGCCATGGTGGAGGTCTTGCCTGAACCGGTCGGCCCCACCAGCGCCACGGTCTCGCCGGGTGCCACGCTGAAACTCACGTTTTTCAGGATCGGCAGCCCCGGCACATAGCCGAAGGTGACGTTGCGAAACTCCACCGCGCCATCTCCTGCACCGCGGACCTTCATCAGGTCGATGGCTTCAGGCTTGTCCTGAACCTCCACCGGCACGTCCAGCACTTCGAAGATGCGCTGTCCCGAGGCCATCGCCTGCTGCATCACGCTGTATTGCATGGTGAGCGATCGTATCGGGTCGAAGAAACGCTGCACATAGAACAGGAACGCCACCACCACGCCGATTTCAAGCGTGCCTTCCAGCACTCGGTTGCCGCCCACCATGATGACGATCGCCATGGCGGCGCCGGTGAGCGTATCCACGGTGGGCACCATCACCTGCGCCAGGCGCGTGGCGCGCAGATGGGTGCGGAGGTTTTCCGCGGCTTTTTCACGGAACGCGTCGAAATTGAAGCCTTCGCGCGTCATCTCCTGCACCGTGCGCACGCCGTTGATGTTCTCGGCGAGCGCGCTGTTGACGATCGAGGAGGTTTCCCTGGCACGCACGAATGCGCGCTTGGCCGCGGGCAGCCAGATCGCGCGCACCAGCACCAGAATCGGCACCACCGACAGCGTCAAGAGGCCCAACTCCAGATCCATGGCGAGCAGCACGAAAATAATGCCGATCAACAGCGCCAGATCGCCGATCGCGAATATGGAAGATTCGAGAAACTCCTGCAGCGATCCCACATCGCCCTGCAGGCGCGACATCAACTGGCCCACCTGGGTGCGGTCCATGAAGGAAAGCGAGACCCGCTGCAGGTGTCCGTACATGGCGCGCCGCAGGTCGATCAGCACGCGTTCGGCGGTGACCGCCACCCAGATCTGCTGGCAGTAGTTGGAGGCGTAATTGACCAGCACCACGGCAAAAAAAACGGCCACGGCCAGGCCCAGCAGGTGCACGGCGCCGGCGCGCGCGGATTCCGCGGCGCCGCCCGCCGTCGCGGCCGGCAGCGCCGTGTCGATGACGTAGCGGATCACCAGCGGCACCGCAATCTGCGTCAGCGTGAAAATCAGCACCGCGACGATCGAGATCACGATCATGAAGCGATAGGGACGCAGAAAACCGAAGAACCGCATCAGCACCCGCGGATCGACCGACTTGGCGAAGATCTCCTCGCCCCCGCGCGCGCCAAGCTTCTTGGGCGCTGCGGCAGCGGGCCTGATGGGGGCGCTATCGGGCATGCGCGTTCTCCCGGGCCGCACCCATCTGCAGATCGAACAGCCGGCGGTAGCGACCAAAATGCGGGCCATCCTGAGCCAGCAGTTCAAGGTGCGTACCGCGCTCCACGATGCGCCCGTCCTCCAGGAACAGGATTTCATCGGCGTGCATCAGCGAGGACAGGCGGTGCGAAATGATGATGGTGGCGCGGCTGCGGTTGAGTTCCTTCAGCGCCTCGCGGATTCGCAGCTCCGTGCCGGCATCGATGGCGGCGGTGGAATCGTCGAACACGATGACTCGCGGCGCAAGCAGCACGCTGCGCGCGATCGACAGGCGCTGGCGCTGCCCGCCGGAAAGCGACAAACCGCGCTCCCCTACCAGGGTGTCGTAGCCCTCGGGCAAGCCGGCGACATAAGCGTGCAGTTGCGCGGTGTCCGCGGCCTCGACCACGCGGTCGTCCTCGGCGCCGGGCTCGCCGTAGGAGACGTTGTCGCGCACTTCGGTCTTGAACAAAAAGGTGTCCTGCTGCACCACGCCCACCTGCGCGCGCAACGAGTCGAGCGTCACCTCGCGGATGTCCTGCCCGTCGATGGTGATGCGCCCGCCGGTGACATCGTAAAAACGCGGAATCAGGTGCGCGATGGTGGATTTGCCGCTGCCCGGCGGGCCGACGATTCCCAGTGTCTGTCCCGCCTTGACGGCAAAGGAAATGCCCTCCACCGTGTGCTCGCTGGCGAAGCCCTGATAGGAAAAGGATACGTTCTCGAAGGCGAGCGCGGCTTCGCTGATTTTGAGTTGCGGCGCCCCGTCCCGGTCGCGAATGGCAGGCTCCAGATCGAGGATCTCGAACATGCGCGCACCCGACACCGAGGCGCGCGCATAGCCGTTGATCACCATGCCCACCTGGCGCACCGGCATCTGCAGAACCGTCATGAACACCAGGAACTGGGTGAGCTCGCCGATGGTGATCTGCCCGTCGATCACCCGCAGTCCGCCAAACCACAGCACCAGGCCCATGGCGACGAAGTAGGAAAACGTCATCATCGAGGTGTTGAAGTAGCGCACGCGCACCATGTTGATGGCGGGCTCCAGAGTGCGCCGCTGCCAGTCGTCAAATTTCTTCATTTCGTGCCTCTGCGCGGAAAAGGCGCGCACCACGCGGATGCCCGCGAGGTTCTCTTCCATGATGCGCGTGAGCACGCTCATCCTCTCCTGGAATTCGCGCCACAGCGCGCGCACCTTGAGGCGGAATACCACGCCGCGCCACAATGCAAACGGCACGAAGCTCACGCACAGGAAGCCCAGGATCAGATCCTGCCCCATGTACAGGTACGCGCCCAGCCCGATCAGCACCGCCAGTTGGAACAGGCGCATGATTCCCGTTTCGATAAAGCGCCGCACCCCTTCGATATCGAGCATGCCGCGGGTGATCAGGTCCCCGGAGTGAATGCGGTCGTGATAGCCAAACGACAGGCGCTGCAGCTTCTCGAAGAAAGACAGCCGCAATTCATAGCCGAAGCTCTGGCCGATCGACTCGGCCAGATAATTGTGCGCGAGCGTGAAAATGCCGCGCATGACGGCGGTGCCCAGCACCAGCAGCGCCGAAGCGATGAGCGCGGACTTCGCAGCCGCAATCGCCGCAGCATCGGCGCCGCCCGCCACGGCCAGCATCGATGCCGCATGGTCGATGGCAGCGCCGAGAAAGCGCGGAATCAACAATTGAAATATCGCCGCGCCGATTACCGCAAGCACCGCGGCAGGAAATCGCACCCGGTAAGCAAGCGCCATGCGCAGCACCCGCCACAGCGCGTTGACGCCGCGACGGTAATCGCCGTTGAGCGAGGGCACCAGCGTGTCGGTGCCGGCGGGAATGGCGTCTGCAGGCGTGCTCAAGATCGCATCCGTTCAGGCCTCGCGCAGCGCCAGCAGCGGCGGATGGTTCAGCGCGGCGCGCGCCCCGGCCCTGGCGTTCCAGGCGACGCAGGCCAGGCCCGCCAGCGGGCCCGCCAGCCATACCCAGGCATTCATCTGGTAGGGGAACTGGAACACGAAGCGGGCAATGCTCCAGCCGATGGCGCCCGCCCCGGCCGCCGCCAGCAATCCGGATAACAGGCCCAGCACCAGGAACTCGGCGCGCTGCGCGGCAAGGATCTGATTGCGCGAGGCGCCCAGTGCGCGCATCAGCGCGGCTTCCTGCGCGCGCTCGTCCTGGGTGGCGAGCAGCGCGGAATACAGCACCAGCACGCCCGCTGCGAGCGCGAACAGGAACACGAAACGCACCGCCTGTACCACCTGGTCGATGATCAGTTGCGCCTGGCGCAGAATGGCGCTCATATCCACCAGCGTGAGGTTTGGAAAACGCTGCGATATGGAGTTCGCGAACTTCAGGCGCCCTTCAGGCAGATGGAACGCCGAAATGTAGCTCGCCGGCGCGTCCGCCAGCAGCGGCGGCGTGGCTATGACGAAGAAATTGACCCGCATGGAGTCCCAGTCGAGCTTGCGGATGCTGGTGATCGGCGCGCTGAAATTGCGTCCGGCCACCTGCCAGGTGAGCGTGTCGCCCAGTTGCCAGCCCAGGCGCCGCGCCATGCCCTCCTCGACCGACAGGGCGCCGCCGCGCCGGTCCGCCGCGGAAAACCAGGCGCCGGCTACCACCGTGTTGTATTGCTGCTGAACATCCATATATGACAAGTTGAACTCACGCTCAACCGTGCGCCGCTCGTGCTCGTTAAAGGCATTGACATCCACCTGCCTGCCGTTGTGCGCCACATAGCGCCCGCGCACCATGGGATAGATGGCGGGCGCGGCAATCCCCTCGGCCCGGAACATTGCGCCGATATCCTCCACCTGCCCCGCCTGAATATTGACGATGAAACGATTGGGCGCGTCGGGGGGGATTTTGCGTTTCCAGGTGGAGATCAGGTCATCGAGAGTGAAGCTCAGCATCAGCACCGCCGTCAGGCCCAGCGCCAGGGCGAGAATTTGTATGGTGTTGGCGCGCGCGTGGCGCTTGAGGTTCGCCATGCCGTAGCGCCAGGTAATGCCCGCGCCGCGGCCGGCGCGGCCGGCAAACCTGAGACCGGCGTAGCCGATGCCGCCAAACAGCGCAAAGGCGGCGGCGAATCCGGCCAGCACCACCAGGCCGAGCCGCACGCTGCCTGCCTGCCACACCAGCAGCGCCCCAATGACCGCCAGCCCCGATGCCCAGGCAAGCAGCGCGCCTTCCCCGGGCGCGCCCAGTTCGCGCCGCAGCACCCGCAATGCCGGCACGTTCTTCAATTGCAGCAAAGGCGGCAACGCGAACCCGAGCAGCAGCGCCATGCCGACCAGAATGCCCTGCACGGCCGGCAGCGGCGAAGGCGCGGGCATATCGGTGCCGACGAACTGCGCGACGAACGCCGCAATCACGAACTGCGCGAAGAAGCCAAGCACACAACCCGCCGCGCTCGCGGCCGCGCCGAGCATGATGAACTCGCAGGCGGAAAGCGCCAGCAGGCGCGCCTGCGTGGCGCCGAAACACCGCATCACCGCGAAACCATCCAGGTGCCGCGCGGTGTAGCGCCGCGTCGACAAAGATATCGCGACCGCCGCGAGGATCACCGCCAGGAGCGCCGTCAAGCCGACGAATTGTTCGCCGCGTTCGATGGAATTGCGCACGTTGGGGCTGGCGTTCTCAAGGTTCTGCAGGGACTCACCGCGCGCCAGGCGCGGTTTCACCCAGGCTTCGAACTGCTTCACGGCTTGAGGCTCGCCCGCGGCCAGAAGGTTGTAGCGAATGCGGCTGCCGGGCTGCACCAGCCCGGTGGCGGCGACGTCCTCGATGCGCATCAGCAGCCGCGGCGCGATATTGAAAAACGAGGCATTGCGGTCCGGTTCCAGCGTGAGTATCGCGCCAATGCGCAGGCTCGACTCGCCCAGCTGCAGCGACTCGCCCACTTTGCGCTCGAGCGCCAGCGCGAGGCGTTCGTCCACCCATACCGAACCGCGCTCGGGGACCGCTGCAGTCGCTTCATCCGCCGTGTTGAGCGCCGTTGCGATGCGCAGCCTGCCGCGCAGCGGATAGCCTTCGGAAACCGCTTTCACGCCGCTTAACTGGGAGGCGGATTCGCTTCGCGCCATGCTGACAAAACTCATGAGTTCCGCGAACGCCAGGCTGCTTTGCCGGATCTGCGCGGGGATTTCCGGCGGCCAGGCATGGTCCGCGTCCAGCAACACGTCGGCGCCCAGCAGCTGGTGCGCATCGCGAAGGATTCCCTGGCGAATGCGGTCGGCGAAAAACCCGACACTGGTGACGCTGGTCACCGCGACCACCAGCGCCAGCGCCAGCACCCGCAGTTCTCCGGCACGCCAGTCGCGCGCGAGCATGCGCAGCGCCAACTTGAAGGGGGTCAGGTCTTGCATTGCAGTATCGGCGACCAGGATTGCTTTGCTATTCACTAAGCTCGCTCCACCCGTTCCCAATAGATGCGCTCCACCGCGCCATTTTCGTCGGGCTGTGTGGTCAGGATCAGCAGCTTGCCCTCGAATTTGTAGTCGCGCACATTGGTCCCGCCGACCCAGTTCGGAAAGAACGACACGTCGATATGGTGGCAGACCTTGTCGCCCATGACCTCATAGCGCCCCGCGTAGGCCACCACGCCCTTCGCCGCGGCGATCAGATCCGCGTCGGAGGCCTCGGTAATGTGCTTGCAGGCCAGGCGCTTGCGATCCGGCGGCGTGGAAACCACGATCACCAGTCCTTCGGCGGTGTAGACAATGCGCGCCGGCCGCTCGCCGGCGGGATCGCGCAGATGCGTGACCTTGCCGTGGCGGTCCACCTGCTCGTGCCCCTTGCCCTTGTAGGTTCCTACGAAATCACCGGCATTCATGCTCACGCCTCCTGTTTTCCAGCGGTTCTAGAGATTGATACCGTCCCGGCTGGACACTATTCTTCCTGCCCTCAGGCGGATGATCCTGCCGCAGCGCCGCGCCAGCGCTTCATCGTGCGTCACCAGCACCAGCGTGGTCCCCGCCTCGGCGTTCAATTCAAACAGCAGATCAATGACGGCCGCGCCGGTGGCCGCGTCCAGGTTGCCGGTCGGTTCATCGGCGAGCAGCAGCTTGGGCTTCACGACGAAGGCGCGCGCCAGCGCCACGCGCTGTTGCTCGCCCCCCGAAAGATATTTCGGGTAATGGCGCAGGCGCTCGCCCAGGCCCACGCGCCGCAGCATTGCGGTGGCGGACTCCTCCGCCCCGGCGGTTCCCGCGAGCTCGAGTGGCAGCATGACGTTTTCCCGGGCATTGAGCGCCGGCAACAATTGAAACGACTGAAACACAAATCCCAGCACTCGCGCGCGCAGCAAGGCGCGGCCATCCTCATCCAAAGCGAACAGATCATTGCCGTCGATTTCGATATTGCCGGTGGTGGGAACGTCCAGGCCCGCCAGCAGTCCAAGCAGGGTGGATTTGCCCGATCCTGACGCGCCGACGATGGCAATGGCTTCGCCGGGCATGATTTCGATGTCAATATCCTGCAGAATCTCAAGCTGCGAAGCCGCCCCAGCGTCAAGCGGGGCGGCCAGCGGCACCACTTTGGATAATCCCCTGGAACGGATGATTGGCGACATGAAATCCCTGGTAATGAAGCTTTGCCCAGTCATGGGCCCTTCCGTCATTGGCTTTGCCACATTCAGCCTAGTAGTATTTCTCGCTTTGGTTCCCGGTCACGCCCTCGCCGCCGGCGTGGTGCTGGTATTCGGTGACAGCCTGTCCTCCGCCTACGGAATCAGCCAGAAGGAAGGCTGGGTGACATTGCTGCAGGAAAGGCTGCGCGGGAACGGACTCGATTATACCGTTGTCAATCAAAGCATCGCCGGCGAAACCACCAGCGGCGGCGCCACCCGCATCAAAGCCGTCATCGCGCAGGCAAAACCCGCCGTCACTATCATCGCGCTGGGCGGCAACGACGGTCTGCGCGGCTTGCCAGTCAGGCAGATGCGCGACAACCTGGCGCAGATCGTGCGCACAGTGAAGGGCGCGGGCGGCAAGGTGCTGCTGGTGGGGATGAAAATGCCTCCCAATTATGGCGCGGCGTATACGCGCGAGTTCGAAACCGCCTTCGCGGAACTGGCCAAGCAGCAGCGCGTGGCAGTGGTTCCCTTTCTGCTGGAAGGTACCGATAACCGGCGCGAGCTGTTCCAGCCGGACAACATCCACCCTACCGCCGGCGCACAGCCGATGATCCTCGAAACCGTTTGGAAGCGGCTGCGGCCGCTGTTGTGACGCGGGCGCGAACCGCAGTCTGCTCAGGAGGCGGCCGGGTTCAAGTCGGCGCCGGCATCGGGAGCCGGCCACCACGGCCGAGAAAACGCTTATCTGCTAGACTCGTTGGTCAAATCCAGGAGGATGGAGCACTTATGTATCACGATATATTGGTGCCGACGGATGGTTCCAAGCTGTCTGAAAAGGCGGTGGAAACCGGGGCAAAGTTTGCAAAAACCTTCGCTGCCAAGCTCCACATCCTGCACGTCAGACCCCCGCTGGATCGCGTCATCTACTCGGAGGGGGCTGCGACCATCTACCTGCCAAAAGAGCAGGTTCGCAAGCAAATCGCGGACGAAGAGTGGCAGCTGCTCACCGCCGCCGGCGAGGTCGCAAAAGCCTGCGGCATCAGCGCCGAAACCGAATACGTGTTGAGCCAGTCGCCTTACGAAGCGATAATTCGCGTGGCGCAGGAGAGAAAATGCGACCTGATCGTCATGGCCTCACACGGGCGCAAGGGAATTTCGGGGCTGATACTCGGCAGCGAAACGCAGAAGGTCCTGACACACACAGACATTCCGGTATTCGTGATCAGATGAGCGGCTGATCCCTCGAGAAACCGCAACCGGTTTATCTGGGGGGTCCGACAAGCGATTCTTCCGTGCCGCGCCCTGCCGATGCGCGGGGCCAGCCGCTGCTCCGCTTAGGCCGCCTTCTTGGCCGCCGGCTGCACTTCCGAGTTGGTCAGGAAAATCTCCGGCACCTCCGGTCCCCACAAGTAAAGCGAATCCTCGGGCGGCCAGTCGTTGGTGTCCCAGATTTCGCCTTTGGGAATGTAATCGATATCCGCCGAATACTCCGCGAACGAGCCCCACGGGTCCTGCACGTAGTGAAAATAATTGGACCCGAGCACGTGCCGGCCGGTGCCCCAACCGGCCTTGAAGCCGGCTTTCTCCATCTGGTCCGCGCCCTGGCCGACCTCATCGATGCCGGGCACATCCCAGGAGCAATGGTGCCAGCCCCTGGCCTCGCTCTTGGCGAAGGCGACCATGTGGTGGTCGCTGCCATAACGGCCATGAGTAAAGGCAATCAGGTCCTCTGCGCGATCCGACAGGCGCAGGCCGACCACGGTTTCGAAAAACTCCACCTGGCGCGGCACATCCGGCGTAAACAGCAGCACGTGCGACAGGCGTCGCGGGTGAATCTTGCCGTATGAGGAGCGTCCCAACACCGCGCGCTCGTTGCCCACGGCATTCCTGAAAGTGGCCGGGCGCTTGCTGTCCGGCATGGTCTTCGCGCCGACGCGCACCTGGATGAGATTGCCGTCTGCGTCGTGCAGCCAGAAGCCTTCCTTGCTGCCGTGCGGATATGGCTGCGCGAACGTGGCGCCCGCGGCCTTGGCCTGCTCGCGCAAAGGCTCAAGATCCGCTTCGTAACAGTTGAGCGCCAGGTAGGCCAGGCGCTTGTTAGCGCCCTTGAACATACGCCCCCAGCGGTGCGGTGTTTCCGAGGCATAGAGTTCCAGCCCCTCGGGTTTCTCGTCGACGCGCAGGCCGAAACTGTCGAAGAAGTACTTGCCTTGGGCAAGATCGGGAATCTCAAGCGCGAAATGGTCGATCGAATGCACGCCGAAACGACCCTGCCTGGACTGGTATTTGGACATTAAGCCTCCCCTTGACCCTTTGTGTGCTTTTAATTTACACCAATTCAAGAAAGCGGAACTTGCCGCAAAGGCAGATGCCGCGCGGCTCTGCGGAAGCGAGCTTCAAGCGGCCTGGCGCGGGCTTTGCCCACGCCAATGGATTGCTCGCCCCGCGCGGCTATTCGGGCCAGCATGACCTGAGGCGTGCCAAGTTCTTTTAGAATGGCGTGCGACAGATCGCAGCCCGCGCCGCGGGATTCGGTTGATCTGATAACGCACGCCTGGGATGCACGCCCCTTGAAGCACGACAATATGGTGACCATCGCGCGGATGGACGAATTCGATGAAATCATCGACGTGCGCTCCGGCAGCGAATTTCTCCAGGATCACCTTCCCGGCGCGGGCAACCATCCGGTGCTCGATGACGAAGAGCGCGCCCGTGTCGGCACGCTTTACAAGCAGGTTTCTCCGTTCGATGCGCGCAAGCTGGGCGCCGTGCTTGTCGCGCGCAATATTGCGCGGCACATCGAGAGCAGTTTCGCCGACCGGCCGCGCGACTGGCATCCGCTGGTCTACTGCTGGCGCGGCGGACAGCGTTCGGGCGCGATGGCGCACGTGCTGCGCGATATCGGCTGGCGCGTCGCGACACTGGAGAGCGGCTATCAGAGCTACCGGCGCGGAGTGCTTGCACAGCTTGAAATCCTGCCCGGCAGGTTCACTTTCCAGGTGCTGTGTGGCGCCACCGGCAGCGGCAAGAGCCGCTTCCTTGAGGCGCTGGCGGCGCACGGCGCGCAGGTGCTGGATCTGGAGCAGATTGCGCGCCACCGCGGCTCGGTGCTGGGATCCTGGCCCGGTGAGGCGCAACCGAGCCAGAAATGGTTCGAGAGCCAGGTATGGAATACTTTGCGTAAATTCGACCCCGCGCATCCGGTTTGGATTGAATCGGAGAGCCGCAAGATCGGCAGCATCCAGGTGCCCACCGCGCTGCTCGGGAGCATGCGCGCCTCAAGCTGCCTGCGCGTCGAGCCGCCGATCGATGAACGGGTACGTTTCCTGGTCGGCGAATATGCCCACATGCTCACCGAACCGGCCGTGCTCAAGGACCGCTTGAGCCAGCTTGCCGCCCTGCAATCGCGTGAAGTGATGGCGCGCTGGACGGCACTGATCGATGCGCGTGCCTGGGAAGTGCTGGTGCGCGATCTTCTTGAAAACCACTATGACCCGCTCTACCGGCGCTCGATGGCGAAAAGTTATCCAAGCATCGATTTCTCGCCGGTGCTGCGGCCGCGGCGGCTGGACCCCGGCAGCATCGCCGCCCATGCCCTTGAGCTACTCGATGGCAAGCAGCCGGCGGCATTGCCGGCAAACGCGTAGACCGTGGTTCGATATGCCGAGCGTAGAATCCAGATTTTCGGATCGGGGGGGAGCAAACATGACGACGATGACATGCAGCGTGAAATTAGCTATGGGTGCAAGTCTTTTGGCGGGAATTGTCTTTGCCACCACGGCGCAATCCCAGGCTTATCCAACCAAGCCGGTGCGCGTGATCACCCAGTTCGGCCCCGGGTCAAGCGGCGACACGCTGGTCAGGACTATTGCGCAACCGCTGTCTGATCTATTGGGTCAACCGGTTGTGGTGGAAAACATGGCCGGCGCGGGCGGCGTATTGGCGGCCCAGCAGGTGGCGCGCGCCGCGCCTGATGGATACACCCTTATGGCCGGCACCTCGTCCACGCAGGTGATCCGCCGCTTCATGTCCAGGACCATGCCGTTCGATCCCGAAAAAGATTTCACGCCAATCTCGCAATTGATTCAATCGATCACTACCATCGTGGTATCCCCTTCCCTGCCGGTGAACAACCTCAAGGGATTGATCGATTACGCCAAGGCAAATCCCGGAAAGATTGCCTATGGCACATCCGGAATCGGCAGCGAGCACCACTTGTCGGGCGAACAGATCGCACAGATTACCGGCGCGCAGATGGTGCACGTGCCCTACAAGGCAAGCGTGCAGGCATTGATGGATGTGGCGAGCGGGCGCCTGCCGATGGCATTCAGCATTCTCTCGGTGGCGATGCCTCAGGTGAAGGCCGGCAAGGTGAAAATGATCGCGGTAGTTCGCGAGAAGCGCTCGGAACGAATACCCGAAATTCCGGCGCTGCCGGAGGTTGTGCAGGGATTCGAGCCGCCCCCCAGTTGGACCGGATTGCTTGGCCCGGCAAACCTGCCGGCGCCGATTCTGGCGCGCATAAGTGCCGACACCATCAAGGCACTCGCCCTGCCTGATACGCGCAAGAAGCTCGATGCGCAGAGCCTGGATATCGTCGGCAGCACGCCGGAGGCATTTGCCGCGCAGATCCGTCGTCAGACCGAACTGGTCGCAAAAATAGTCAAGGGCGCAGGCATTCAGCCCTCGGATTAGAGCGCCTGACAGAATTGCCGCACGGCGCGATGATTGCAGTACGCGAAGCCGCTTCCTTTTCACAGACCACCATCACGGAGCGTCATAGTGCGTCGTGCAGCCGGCCGTACCCTGCCCGGTCTGTTCAAAGCAGCCCTCGTCATCGGCATTCTTGCGGTGGCCCTGCTGGCTTTGCTGGTTGCGTGGTGGATTGCCCTGCTGTTTGTCGGCACGTGGCTCCTGGTCAGGGGAGTGCGCCGGCTATTGCAGGGCAGCCAACCGGCGGCGCGGGCGGGCGCGACCACCATCGACGGTGAATACCGGGTCGAACACGGTACCGGGCCTTCAGCCCCCCTCACGCTACATGAGCCAGGCGGCGGCCACCCAAAGGATTGAGACACCCGCGGCACCGCGGGGTGCAGCAACGTGTTGACCGCGATATCATGCGCGTCCCGGTCATGGATCGCGCGCAAACTGCACAATCATCATGACCTTTCACGCCGGGTAACAGCGGCATCACCAGCGGAGCATGCACACATGAATGGCAAGATCGCGTTTGAAGAACACTGGAGCCTTCTGGAAACCCTCGAGGATGCGCGCGGGTTCGTCGGCGGATCATCGCATTGGGACACCTTCCAGCGCCAGATTCTCGACCTGGGCGACCTGCGCCTGGCCGAAATGGATAAGAACGGCATTGAATTTACGATAGTGTCGCTGAATTCGCCGGCAGTTCAGGCCGTCGTGGATACCAAGAAAGCGATCGAACTCTCCAAGCGTGCCAACGACAAGCTGGCCGAGCTGGTGGCAAAGCGCCCGGACCGCTTCGCGGGCTTCGCCGCCCTGCCGATGCAGGACCCCGATGCCGCCGCGGCCGAGCTCACCCGCTGCGTCAAGGATTTCGGTTTCAAGGGTGCATTGGTAAACGGTTTCACCCAGAAGGACGTGCCCGATTCCGGCATCTATTACGACATCCCCGAGTACCGCGGCTTCTGGGGGCAGGTGTCCAAGCTGGATGTGCCTTTCTATCTTCATCCTCGCTCGCAGATCAAAAGCCGCGCCGTGGAGTACGAAGGCCATCCCTGGCTGATGAGTTCGCCCTGGGGTTTCGCGGCCGACACCGCGCTGCACTCGCTGCGCCTGTGCGGTTCGGGGCTGTTCGACGACTATCCCAAGCTGAAAATCATCATCGGACACATGGGCGAAGGCATTCCCTACAATTTGTGGCGCATCGATGCGCGCATGCGTTTCAGCCCGCGCGGGTACACCGGCAAGCGTTACCTGGGCGAGTACTTCCTGGACAATTTCTATATCACCACCAGCGGCAACTTCAGTACACCGACCTTCCAGTGCGCGCTGACAGTGGTGGGCATCGACCGCATGTTGTTCTCGGTCGACTACCCCTTTGAGGACACCAGGGATGCCGCCTCCTGGTTCGACAGCATGCAGATGGCGGAATCCGACAAGCTGAAAATCGCGCGCAGCAACGCGATCAAGCTTTTCAAGCTCAATTTGAAGTAAACTCCAAAAAGAGCTGCATTCGCCGTATCAGAGGCCGTAAAGGCCGGGGAAAGACGCCTATGAAGCGTAGAGCCGCACCGCTGATTGGCTTGTGCCTGTTGCCTTTCTCATTGGCTGCCGGCGGCGAAGGGGCTGCCACGCTGGCCGAGTTCTCGCGCACCGGCGACCTGATCTGCGATATGCGCATCAGCGGGTCGCCGCCGCGCAGCGGACAGCCACGCTCCGACCTGATGCTGATCGTCGACGAGGTCGACGCCAAGGCCGGTGCGGCGCGCGTCGTTTCCAGCCGCACTACCGGTGGGCGCGGGGTGCGCGTCTATTCGGGCGAGACCGGCGTGCACCTGGTGGAGGACATCAACGATAGCGTGAAGGTCACCACCTTGCTCGGCTGCGAGTTGCATTCACGCGGCGGGCGCTGCCTGCGCTACGCCGCTGTGATG
>Ga0155956_1243_pt2 | contig 15019 bp, 10 predicted proteins | sample RifCSPlowO2_02_FD_107610 | JGI IMG/M metagenome (GOLD analysis project Ga0155956, IMG submission 107610) | Betaproteobacteria bacterium RIFCSPLOWO2_02_FULL_62_17 | reverse complement strand
GCACTCCGTCGGCGCGGCTTATTCCTGCAGCGGAATCCCCGCGACCTTCACGGCGTTTTGCACCAGCGCGAACTCGCGGCGCACACGCGCCGTGAACTCCGCCGGAGTGCTGAGGACGATGAGCTGCTTGTCCTCGTCCATCTTCTTCACGATTTCGGGCTGCTGGAATCCCTTCACGTACGCGTCGCGAATGCGCCGGACAATGGGCTCGGGCAATCCGGCCGGTCCCGCGAGCCCGACCCAGTCTGGGATGGCCTGGTAACCCGGCAGGATGTCGTCGAAAGCCTGCGCTCCGGGAGGAGCGATCGCCTTAAGCTTCGGCTCGGTGCTGGTAATGCCCACAACCTTCATCTTGCCGGCCTGGATCATCGGCCGCACGACCGACCAAGTGATCATCATCAGCGGCACCTGGTTGCCCAGCAGCGCAGGAATCATCTGGCCGAAGCCCTGGTACGGCGCATGCAGCACGTCGAAGCCGCCGCGCAGCTTCGCCAGCTCGCCGTTGATGTGCCAGGAGCTGCCGATGCCCGACGTTGCCCAGGTCAGCTTGCCCGGATTTTTCTTCGCATAGTCGACCAGCTCGGCGAGGCTGTTCACCGGCACCGACGGGTGGGCGACGATAAGTCCGAGCGGCTCGATGCCCTGGCTGATGTAGGTAAAGTCGGTCAGCGGGTTGTACGGGGTGTGCTTGCGCACGCCTGGCGCTACCGTGACCGAGTTCCCCAGGGTCACCGCCAGCGTGTAGCCGTCGGCGGGCTGGCGCGCGGTGTACTCGTGGCCGATCACGCCACCCGCGCCCGAGCGGTACTCGATCACCCAGGGCTGCCCGAGTTCCTTCTCGATCGTGGGCATGATCTGCCGCGTGACGACGTCGACGCCGCCTGGCGGGTAGGAAATGATGACGCGCACCGGCTTGATCGGATATGCCTGCGAGAGCGCCGACGCGCTCGCAAATACGAGCAGTGTGGCAAGGATGTAGCGGATTGTGCCGTTCATGATCTCCCCCTCCCTTGCTGGTCTGGCGATCTATCGCCAGTATTGGGCATTTCCGCGGTCCCGTAAAGACATGGTCTTTTCCGATGAGCGCCGGTGCGGACTCGCGGCGCCTAATTGAAGTGCTGCCCAGCATGCCATTACCCCGCAGGCGAGACAAATATTAGTGACATTACTTTGTCAATAACAAGCATTGACGTGCATTAAGCAGTCAATTCAATTAGTTACTGAGTAAACACGGGTTCGATCACGGCCCATCGCGCGGCACTGAACATAATCGGTAAATTGTGCGGCAATTTCAGGCCGCAAACATCATGAACGGGGAGACCCTTATGCCGGCGCGAGGCAAGTCTTCGATTGATTTTCTTATCCGTTTATCTACGATCTGATTTCGCCGCGCGTATCCATCAATCGCGTGGCCCGCCTGCCATTCATTTGCGGCGCCGCCGCAGCGTGGCCAGGTGGCGTATCGCCGCCGCCAGCGCGATGACGGCGGGAGGTTGAACGCGTTCACGCTTGAAGCACATGGAAGGCACGCGCACCGGAAGCGGCCTGTCGATGGGAATGGCTCTGAATGCATCCCCGATGGTAACGGCGTTCTCCGCGACGATGGCGGCGAGGCCGGTCTTCTCGACCAGCCTGGGCACGGTGCCGAATCCGACCAGCTCAATCACCACCTCGGGCTGGGCGCCGACGCTGCGCAGCAGGCCCTCCAGCAATTGCCGGTAATCGGTTCCCAGCGGAAGAATCACGCCCTGACGGTGCAGGTCCAAGAGGCGAATCTTCTTCCTTCGCGCGAGCTTGTGATCCTTGCGAACGAAAAGCACCGCCTGTTCTTCGTAGAGCGCCTCGACAACCAATCCATTGCCCGATAAAGGCAGATAGGCCAGCCCGACATCCAGCGTCTCCTCCATCAGGCGTCGTTCGATCTCGCTCACCGTGGCAATTTCTTCAATGCGAACGCTGATGCCGGGGTTGGATTCGAACAGGATGGAAAGGCTGTCCGGCACCACTGAGACCGACAAAGTCGACGGGGCGCCGATGCGCACGTGGCCGCTGGCGTTTCGCCGGGGGCGGCTGACTTCGAGCACGGCGCTGTCGATCTGCGCAAGCACTGCGCGGGAGTGCGAAAGAAAGGCTTCACCTTCTGCGGTGAGCGCGATGCGGCGAGGCCCTCTGGTAACCAGATGCTTGCCCAGCTCGTCCTCGAGTTGCGCGATCTGATGCGACAGGGTCGGCTGGCTGACATGCATCTGCCAGGCGGCCCTGGTGAAGCTCAGCGTTTCGGCGAGCGCCACGAAGTAACGGATATGGCGTAACTCCATCAAATAACTCCAAATATTGGCCCTTCCAGTTATAGATGCTATCTATGCACTTGTATAGAAATTTTTCAATTGTCTCGGCCGTGAGCTGGTGACAAGCTGCCGGGCTGATTTTTCCCTCTGACCCTCTGAAATTAAAACGCGAGGCCCTTTCGTGAGCAAACAAAATCCGTCTTCACTTCGACTCCATACGCGCCTGGCCGCCGACATCGGCGGCACCTTCACCGACGTGGCCGCTTTCGATGAGAAGACCGGCCGCATGCTGCTGGGCAAGGCCCTCTCCACGCCGCGCAACATGGTCGAGGGCATCAGCACGGGGGTGGCGAAGGCGGGCACTACCTACGCCGAGGCCTCCCTTTTTCTGCACGGCTCCACCGTCGCCATCAACACCATGCTCGAGCGCACCGGCGCGAAGACCGCACTCATCACCACAGAAGGCTTTCGCGATGTCTACGAGATCGGCCGCATCAACCGGCCCGATGCCTACAACCTGTTCTTCAAGAAACACGTGCCGCTGGTTGAGCGCGCGCTGCGCTTCGAGATCAAGGAGCGCATGACCGCGGAGGGCGAGGCCTATATCCCGCTGGATGAGGCCAGCGTTCATGCCGTGTGCGACAAGCTTGCGAAACTGGATATCGAGGCCGTGGCGATTCTGCTCTTGCACTGCTACCGCAACCCCGAGCACGAGCAACGGGTGAGGGCGATCGTGGAGAAGCGCCTGCCCAAGGCTTTCGTGAGCGCCTCGCACGAGCTCTCCCAGGAATATCGGGAATTCGAGCGCACCTCCACCGTCGTGGCCAATGCCTTCATCGGTCCGCGCGTGAGCCGCTACATCGCCGGGATCAACGACCACATCCGCTCCTCGGGGTTCAAGGGCTCGTTCCTGGTGGTGCAGTCCACAGGGGGTTTGTACGAGTCCCACCAGGCGCAGGTGCAGTGTGTGCGCATGCTCGAATCCGGCCCCGCGGCCGGGGTCATCGGCGCGCGCGCCCTGTGCCATGAAATGGGCCTTGGGGATGCGGTGGCCTTCGACATGGGAGGCACCACCGCCAAGGCGGGGGTGATCTACAAGGGCGAGGTGCTCACCACCGGAGCGGCGCTCATCGGGGGCTACAACCAGGCGCTGCCGGTGCAGATCGCCATGGTGGACGTGTTCGAAGTGGGCACGGGCGGGGGCAGCATCGCCCTCGTGGATGAGAGCGGCGCTTTGAGGGTGGGCCCGCAGAGCTCGGGCGCCGAGCCCGGCCCCGCCTGTTACGGCCGCGGCGGCCAGTTGCCCACGGTGACCGATGCGAACCTGGTGCTCGGACGCCTGGGTGCGGACCGCTTCCTGGGCGGGGAGATGAAGCTCGACGTCAAGGCCGCCGAGAAAGCCATCTACGAACACATCGCCAAGCCGCTGGGGGTGGACGTCATCCACGCGGCCGACGGCATCCTGCGCATCGCCACTACCGCCATGTCCTACGCGGTGAAGGCGGTGTCCACCGAGCGGGGCCTGGACGCAGCCGCGTTCTCCCTGATTGCCTATGGTGGCGCGGGCCCGCTGCACGCCTCGGCCATTGCGCGCGAGATCGGGCAGCAGACGCTCATCGTGCCACGCGCCCCGGGGCATTTCTGCGCCTTCGGCATGCTGTACTCGGACCTGCGTTACGACTATGTAAAGACCTGGTTCACGCGCCTGGACGATGCGCCGTTTGCCGAGATCGAGAAGATCTATGAAGGCATGATCTCCGAAGGGAAGGCAGCCCTGGCCAGCAGCGGCATCAAGCCCACCAGGGTGACCATCGGCTACGCGGTGGACATGCGCTATGTGGGACAGGAGCACCCGGTGACGGTGGATTTGTCGCCCACCGTATTCAAACGGCGCGACCGGGAGTCGATCAAGCATCACTTCGACGAAGTGCACCAGCAGCGCTACGGCACCTGCGCGCCCGATGAGCGCGCCGAGATCGTGAGCCTGCGGGCCACGGTCACCGGCGTCATGAAAAAGCCTCCGCTGGAGAAGATCGCCAGAGGGAGCAAGGCGCCGCCGGCGGGGGCGCACCGGGGAAAGCGCAGCGTATACTTCGCCGAACTGGGCAAGGCAGTGGCCACGCCCACCTTCGCGCGCGACGAGTTGCGCGCCGGCAACCGCATCGACGGCCCGGCGCTGATCGAGGAGTACGCCTCGACCACGGTGCTCCTGCCCGGGGACAAGCTGCGCGTTGATGAATTCGGCAATCTGGTGATCGAAGTCGGCAAGCGGAGCAAATAGCAGCAATGAAATCGAAAAAAGCAGGCAAGCCGCAGCCCGATGCCGTGCTGACGGAAATCATCCGCAATGGCGTGCTGGCCGTCACCGAAGAGATGAAGACCAATCTCACGCGCACGGCCTACAACATGATCATCTATGAGGCGCTTGACTTCACCGTCGGCCTCTACACGCCGGAAGGGGAGACGATTTCCATCGGCCTGGGCCTGCCGATGTTCATCCGCGGCATGGCCGAAACCGTCAAAGCCAAACTGGCGCACTTCGGCGTGAAGGGGCTCCGGCCCGGCGACATTCTGGTCACCAACGACTCCTACATCACCGGCAGCCACCTCAACCATTTCACCTTCACGCTGCCGATTTTTCACGAAGGAAAGTTATCCGCATTCGCCTGCTGCATGGCGCACTGGATGGATGTGGGCGGCGTGCTCGGCGGCTTGACTACGGACATCTATTCCGAGGGGCTGCAGATTCCGATCCTGAAGTACCAGGATGCGGGCGTGGTCAATCAGGACCTGGTCGACATTATTGCGATGAACGTTCGCGTTCCCGAACGGGGGCTGGGCGACCTGCGCGCCCAGATCACCGCGCTCAAAACCGGCGAGCGGCGTTTTCTGGAACTGCTGGACCGCTATGGACGCGAGGAAGTGCTGGGCGCGGTGCGCAACATCATGGATCAATCCGAGGCCGCGGCGCGGGGGCGCACGCGCAGCATTCCCGATGGAACCTACGAGGCCGAATCCTTCATGGACGATGACGGCGTCGATATCGGCAAACGCATTCCGATCAATGTGCGCATCATCAAAGCCGGCGATGAGATGACCATCGATCTCACTGGCGTCAGCGCTCAGGTGCGCGGCGGCTTCAATTCCGGGGCGACCACCGGTTACGGCTGCGCGCAGGTGGCGTACAAATGCATTACCTCGCCCACCGATTACCCGATCAACGAGGGAAGTTTTCGCGCGCTGAAGGTGGTGCTCAGTCCCGGCACCGTGGTGACGGCGGTGCGTCCGGCCGCCATGCGCGTGTGGATGACATTTCCGATGACGGTGGTCGACACGGCTTTGAAGGCGATGGAGCAGGCGGTGCCCGAGCGAACCATCGCGGCACACCATGCCGATCTGCTGGTGGGCATCTTCAACGGAGTGGCGCCGGCCGACGGGCGCTTTTATCTGGGAGACCTGGGGCCCACCGGCGGTGGCTGGGGCGCCAAGCACAACGAAGACGGCATGTGCGCGACGGTGTGCATGAATGACGGCGACACGCACAACAGTCCGTGCGAGCAGGTGGAGGCCAAGTACCCGGTGCTCTTCAAGCGCCATGCGCTGCGCGACGACTCCGGCGGCGCTGGGCGCCATCGCGGCGGCCTGGGGTCGGAAAAGGCGGTCATCGCGCGGGCGCGCATGAACATCAGCGTGCGTGTGGACCGCGTGCACTGCCCGCCCTGGGGGCTGCAGGGTGGAATGGCGGGGATGGGCAACAAGCTCACGCTCACGCTCGACGGAAAGGAGATAGATGATTTGCCTAACGCCAAGGTCTACGGCAGGCCGATCAAGGCCGGCGACGGCTGGTCGCTGTTTGCGGGAGGCGGTGGCGGGTTTGGGCCGCCGCACGAACGCGCTGCGGCAAAGGTTGCGCACGATGTGCGCCAGGGCTATGTCAGCCGCCAGGCGGCGCATGATATTTATGGCGTCGAACTGAATGAGCAGGGTGGGGTCGACGAATACGCCACGCGGCGGCTGCGGCTGAAATCCGCTTAAGGCGGTTTTTGCATCTTGGAATGCAACCACGCAAGACCCGGGAAGATATTGTGAAAACTCCTGTGCGCCATTCCTCTCCGATTTCCAATCGGGTCAGCCGTGAAGACTTCATCGCACCATTGAGCTATTCAGGTTGTATGCCTGCCAGCTTCACCACCTTGGCGGTGACCTCAATATCCGCTTTCATTCGGGCGACAAACTGTTCCGTATTGCTTCCGACCACCTGCGCCCCACCTTTTTCCAGTTCAGCGCGCACCTCCGCAGCATTGGCGGCCTTCATGACAGAGCCATGCAGACGAGTAACCAATGGACGCGGCATCCCGGCCGGGCCCGACATCGAGATCCACGAAGGCATCTTCTGGAACCCGCTCACCTCTTCGGAAATTGCGGGAATGCCGGGGGCTCCCGGGTATCGTTTGGTGTCGAGGATGGAAATGAAGCGCATCTTGCCCGCTTCAGCCATGGGCAAGATCTGGTTGTAACTGAAGAAGCTGATCGGAACCCGGCCCGAAATAAGATCGCCGAAGGCCGGGGCGATCCCCTTGTACGGTACGTGGCTTATCGTTACTCCGGCCACCTGCTGAAACAATTCGCCCCACAAATGGAACGCAGAGCCGATTCCGGAGCTTGCGTAGGAGAATTTGCCCGGATTGCGTTTTAAGAGATCGATCAGTTCAGTCGTGGTTTTCGCCGGCACGCCGGGATGAACCGCGATCGCCTGAAAGGTTTCGTAGATTATTGCGATGTGGCTGAAGTCCTTGAACACGTCGAAGGGCATCTGTTTCATCAGAAAAGTACCCGTCACCAATGTGCTTGAGGTCGTGTACAGGAGGTTGTAGCCATCAGGGGGGCTCTTTGCCACGAACTCCGACCCTATGACGCCGTTTGCCCCCGCCCGATTGTCGACTATGACGGGTTGGCCAAGTTCTTCGGACATGCGCGAACCGATCATGCGGCCGACCGGATCAATGCCCGCGCCCGGCGCGAAAGGAATAACCACGCGGATGGGCTTCACGGGATAGTTCTGTGCTTCCGCGCTGAACGCGAAGCCCGTTAACATAAGGGCAATAGCTGAACGCTTTAAGTCAAGTCTCATATGCTCCTCCTCCAGTAATACGCTAATGACTGCGCCAGAGAACGTTGCTCGCGCGCCGGGCGCCTTCGGCCAATGCCTGGAACTTCGCCCAAACGACCGTCGGGTGAATCAGCTGGTTTGCCAGAGCACCAGCGGCAAAGCCGCAGTCCGCGCCGGCAATAACGTTCTCTCGTCCCACGACTTGGGCAAACCGCTGGATACGTTCCGACACGAGGTCCGGATGCTCGACCAGGTTGGTGGTATGCGTGATCACCCCCGGTATCAGTACCGTGCCATCCGGGACCTTCACGTCCTTCCAGACGCTCCATTCGTGCTCGTGCCGCGGATTGGACGCCTCAAACGAATACGCCCCGGCTCGCACCTTAAGGACTATGTCGACGATGTCCTTCAGTTCCATGTCGTGTACCCGCGGGCCGACGTCGATGCTGTAACAGGTGTGGAAACGAATCCGATCCTGCGCAATGCCTTGCGTCGCATAGTTGATCATCTCAACGCGCTTCTCGGCCCACTTGCGACAGTCTTTTATGCTCACGTCAGGATTGAGCGCGTAATAAGTGACCAGGCGCGGATCGTCTATCTGAACAACGAAGCCCGCGTCGATGATCGCCTTGTACTCTTCACGCATGGCGTCCGCGAGCGCAGTCTGATACTCCTCCTCCGTGCGGTAATACTCGTTCTTCCGAGACGAGGCGACATAGGTTGAAGCTATCGCGGGAATAAACGCCTCCTCGACTGCCACCCCTTCCAGAGCCGCTTTGAGATTGGCCAAATCATTTTCAACCGCATCAGCGCCCCGATACCTGACGGGGCCCGTGCACACCCATTGAGGCAGAGACACACGCCCGATACGGGCTGATTCCTCGATCCAGTCATAGAACTCGGGGAAAGACGCGCGTTCCCTGGAACCTGCCCACGGCACCCCGGCTGTTGGCGCCGGACTCGACTTGAAGCCTTCCAACCGCTCCAGAACGTAACCGTTGAAACTGGGCTTGCTCTGCTCGCCGTCGTTCACGATATCAATCCCGCACTCCGCCTGCCGGCGTACAACTTCCTGGACAGCATGCTTCACGCGCGCGCTCAAGGCTGCCTTGTCGTAGCTTTTTCCGGTTTCCTTCGCGGCGATTACCGCAAAGAGATCAGCGGGGCGCGAAATGCTGCCCACGTGGGTGGTGAGAATCCTGTTAGTACTCCTCTTCATTGCTTCTCCGTGATTGCGGTAGCGCGGAAATTCAGTATGCCACAAAACCAATAAAACGGAATGTGTTCCGTTTTTACTCAAATCGGTGAACCGGGGAGTACGCGGATACAATCCAAAGACCATGACAAAGAAAACTTCACATCCCGCGAAATCGGCAGACGAATCCGCATCTGCAGATAATCAGATGATCGGGCGTAGGGAAGAGAAGAAGAGCGAGCGGCTCATGAGAATAAAGGAGGCGGCGCGCGCACTCTTTCTCAAAAGGGGGTATGACCGCACGACGCTCAGGAACATCGGGGTTCGCGCCGGAATCCCCGCCGTCACAATCCTGCGCTACGTCGAAGACAAGCGCGACCTGCTCTACCTGCTTTTCAACGAAGACCACGCCAAGGTCACTGAAATTGCGGTGCGGGAGATGGCCGAAACCGGGAGTTTTCTTGACGAGAGCATTGCGGGATTTCGACACTATTACCGTTACTTCGCGGCGCGCCCGGAATTAGCGCGCTGCATTCTCCGTGAAGTGACATTTATTGTGCGGCACCCGGGGAATCATGCCTTCGAGGCGTCGAGTCGCAGTTTGAACCGGATCAAACGCACTGTGGAAATTGCCAGGGCACGAGGTGAAATTCGGCATCCCGCGCACGACGAGGAAATTTCACGGCTTATATTTGAACTGTATCAAATAGAAACCCGTCGCTGGTTGCTTGCGACGAAGCCAGATATTGAGACCGGCCTTAAGTCCCTCCGCGCTTCGCTGGCCATCATCATGGAGGGTCTATCGGGAAGTTCCCTGAAACGATCAGGGTCGGCTTCGCCTTCGGGCCGTGCCCGTGCCACAAAGAAAGTGCGTAGCTCTGAATAGCAGCTTTTGCCCAGTAACCCGGATTCTGGCATCGCCGAGCCCACCGGATTGGACATAATCGGTAAAATGTGCGTGATTTTCAAGGTCCGAAATACCACGCGTCGCTCGATTGGGACAGCCCACCGGCTTCATGACCACGATTGATTTGACTGTCATTTTTGAAGAAAATTGAAATCTGAACGCCACAACCGCGCCCATGGGTGTCCACCTCGTCGGCAGCATCGGCCTGGACTCCACCGAAGAAGTGTTTTTCAAGTCTACGAACAAAGAGCAGGTCGCGCCCCACCACCTTCGGCGACCGACTCGATGCATCGATCCCCGGTATAGTTCCAGGCGCCGCGTCATCACAGGTACGCCAATTTCAGGATCGGGAGAATTATGAAATCTATGGCTTCCGCAATGCTCGCATTCCTGCTGTTCGGATCGGCGCTCGCGCCCGCTGCAGCGCAGTCGTTCCCGGCTCGCGCGGTGCGCTGGATCGTTCCCTTCCCGGCGGGCGGCGCGACCGATGCCCTCGCGCGCCCGATGGCCGATCGCCTCGCCACGCAGTGGGGGCATCCGGTCATCGTCGAGAACCGCCCGGGCGCCAATACCGCGATCGGGACCGACCAGGTGGCGAAATCGGCGCCCGACGGCCACGTGCTCGGCATGGTGACTTCCGCCCTGCATATCAATCCACTGCTCGGCCAGAACCTGCCCTACGACACGCTAAGTGACCTGACCGGCGTGATGCAGATGACGCGGCTGCACATGGCACTGTACGCGCGCCGCGACCTGGAGGCGGGAACGCCGGCGGAGCTGGTCGCTCTGGCCAGGAAGCAGCCCGGGAAACTCCAGTACGGCTCGGCCAGCCCGGCGGCCTACCTCGCCATGGAAAGCCTCAACATGACGGCGGGCGTGAAGATGGAGTACATCCCCTACAAGGGCAGCGCCCCGGCCATCACCGACCTGCTCGGCGGCCGGCTGGCGCTGATCATCGACCCGGTGCTCTCCAGCACGCTGCAGTACGTGCGCGAAGGCCGCCTGCGGCTGATCGCAACCCTGGGCGCGCAGCGCGCCGAGCTGACCCCGCAGACGCCCGTCATCGGCGATGCCGTGCCCGGGTTCACCTACATCACGCTGTTCGGCCTGGTCGCGCAGGGCAAGACGCCGCCCGACCTTGTGCGCCGAATCCGCGACGACCTCGCCCGCGTGATCCTGTCGCCCGACATCTCCGCGCGCATCCGTGAAATCGGCCAGGAACCGGTCGCATCCACTTCGGAGGACTACAACGCGTTAATCCGCAGCGAGATGAAGCGCTGGGAGCCGGTGATAAAGGCGACCGGCGCGAAGATCAATTGACGCGAACCGGAGGATTGATTCTGCGTCGCCATCTGCAAGTTCCTTTCGTGATCGCAATGAACGAATCAACCCCAGATGGCGTCCGCCACCTCGACAATGCGGGCGAGCCTGCGCTTACCCAGTAAACCCGAGTTTGGGCATCGCCGAACCCACCCCGATTGAACATAATTGGCAAATGTGCGGGGTTTTCAAGGCAAGAAATACCACGCATCGCTCGATTGGGCCGGCCCACAGGTGTCATGACCACGATTTATTTGACTATCATTCGTTGCGCCCACGCACAAAATCCGCCCCCCTCTCCGCAATCATCAACACGCAAGCATTGATATTCCCGCACACCAGATCCGGCATCACCGATGCATCAATCACCCGCAGCTTCTCCACCCCTCGCACCCGCAATTCCGCATCCACCACGGCCATGTCATCCGCTCCCATCCGACACGTCCCCATCGGGTGATGCGCGGTGAGGGCGGTGGCGCGGATGTAGGCGAGGATGTCTTCGTCGGTCTGGCGGTGGGGGCCGGGGGAGGCTTCTTCGCCGCAGTAGTCTTTCATGGCATTCTGACCGAGGACGTCGCGGGCGATGCGCACGCCGGTAATGAGGGTCTTGCGGTCGGATTCGGCTTCGAGGAAGTTGGCTTGTATGCGCGGGTGGGCGAGTGGGTCGGGGGAGGCCAGAGTCAGTTGTCCGCGGCTTTCGGGGTGCAGGAGGACGGGGCGCAGCATGATGGCGTCGCGCCAGTCGGGGCCTTTGAAGGGCCACCAGGGTCTTGCATCGACGGCGGCGCCGCGGAACAGGAACTGGATGTCGGGCACGTCCAATACGGGTCGACTCCGGATGGGGGCGGTGACGCCGCCGGGCAGCAGGGTAGCGGGACCAGTGCCGGTGAGCCAGGCCTGCAGCATGGCGATGGCGATGCGGTCGTAGCGCAGGGTGTGCTGCAGCGGGCTCACGCCTTTGCGCCAGTGGGTGACGCCCACCGATAAATGATCCTGAAGGTTGGTGCCCACGCCGCGCAGGGCCGCTTGCGGGCGGATGCCCTGTTTCAACAGCGCTTCGGGGTCGCCGATGCCGGAGAGCATTAGCAGTTGCGGCGAGTTGATGGCGCCGCCTGAAAGGATGATTTCGCGGTTGGCGTACACCTGTGTTTTCTGGCCGCTTTCCAGATACTCGATACCGATGGCGCGGTTGTGCTCGATGAGGATGCGGGTGGCGTGAACGTGCATGCGAAGGGTCAGGCCGCGTCGCTTGAGCGCGGGTCGCAGATAGCCGACGGCGGCGCTGCAGCGTCTGCCATTTCGTATGGTCGATTGCGAACGGCCGAAGCCCACCGGATCGGGGCCGTTGATGTCCTCGGTGATCGGAAATCCCGCGCTCTTCGCCGCCGCCAGAAACGCATCGGTGATCGGGTCGGTAGTATTGGTGTGGCGCACGGTAATGGGCCCCGAGCCGCCGCGGTATTCGCTCTCGCCGCCTTCCCAGGATTCGGTGCGCTTGAAATAGGGGAGGCAGTCCTTGTAGGTCCAGTCTGGGAGACCGTTTTTTGCCCAGCGATCGTAATCGCCTGGATTGCCGCGGATGTGGGCGAGGGCGTTGATCGACGACGATCCGCCCAGCACCTTGCCGCGCATCATCTCAATGGAGCGGTTGTTGAGTTGTGCTTCCGGCTCGGTGTCATAGCCCCAGTCGTGCATGCGGTGCTGCCACATCTTGCCGACACCCAGCGGAATATGAATCAAAGGGTCGCGGTCCGGGCCGCCGGCTTCCAATAGCAGCACGCTGATTGACGGGTCTTCAGTGAGCCGATGCGCCAGCACGCAGCCGGACGAGCCCGCGCCGACGATGATGTAATCAAATTCTTCAATGGCCATGCGTTTCTCCCTCTGGAGGGATTGTCACACTAGCTGTAGAAATTGGAAAAGGTTTCCTGTCGCCCCGAATCTGTAAAACGCTTAAAATTGATTCGCAAATGCCAATAAGAACCGTGAAAGCCATACCTCAACGAATGCAAGTATCCAAATCGGACGAATCCGAGCGACATGCCCGGGTCAGCCGAATGGTAGTGATTGCTACGCGGGTCTTCGGTTCTCATGAAAAAGCGCTCGGGTGGCTGGAAAAATCCCAAAGCCGATTTGGCGGCAAGACGCCAATTTCCCTACTTTCGGGAAAATCGGGCGTGCGCATCGTCGAGGAAGCTCTTATCCAGATTGATGAAGGTTATTTCGCGTGACGACCCATGCAATGGTCTATTCCGCCGCCTTGTCTGCAAATTAAGAATTTTGTGAATACACCCAGCTACTGTGGGTCAGTAACTTAGCTTCAGGAGTTTCCCCGATGTTTTCCCAGAAGTGGCAGACCTCAAAGCGCGAATACGGCGTCACCATCGAGCGCGACGTGCGCGTGCCGGTGGGCAAGGGCATCAGCATCGTCGCCGATGTCTACCGTCCCGACGCGCCGGGCAAATTCCCGGTGCTGCTCACCATGAGTCCCTACAACCGCGTGGAACAGGGCATGGAGATGGTGCCGCAGGGGTTCCCGGGCAATGAGTTCAATCGCGGCCTGCTCGAGGTCGGCGACTTCAATTTCTACGTGCGCCGCGGCTATGTTTTTGTGATCGCCAACATGCGCGGCACCTGGGGTTCGGAGGGCGAATTCGGCAATCTCAATCCGGACCAAGATTCCATTCAGGACATCGCTGACGCCATCGAGTGGCTCGCGGCGCGGCCTTACAGCAATGGCCGTGTGGCGATGAATGGCGTTTCCTATTTCTCGGTGGTGCAGAAGCGCGCCGCGGTGCTGCGCCCGCCAAGCCTCAAGGCCATCTTCGCCATGTACGGCTGGAGCGACGGCTACCGCGACGGCTATTATCGCGGCGGCATCCTGGCGCACGGTTTCACCACTTACTGGCTGCAGGGCTACGCCGGACCTTTCAAGTTCGGCAACCGCTTAAAGGAGAGCATGGGCGGCGCGGCTTATGGCGACGCGGTCAAGCGCGCGCTCGCTGACCCGGAACTGGCCATGGTGCCGATGCTTGCCAATGCGCTGCGTAATCCGGATCAGGGCGTGAATCCGCTGATTGTCGAATTCCTGCTGCACCCCTTGTACGACGATTACCACGCGTCGCGCGCCGTGGATTTTTCAAAGTCTGAAGGCATTCCCGGCTACTTCGGCGCCGACTGGGGCAATTTCGGCCTGCATCTGGCCGGTGACATGCGCGCGTTTGACCAGTGGCGCGGCCCGCGCAAGCTCACCATCGGGCCGCCCATCTATCTCGACCGGCCGCTGTACCAGTACGACTACGAGTCGCTGCGCTGGTTCGACCACTGGCTCAAGGACAACGACACCGGACTGATGGACGAGGCGCCGGTGAACGTGTTCATCGTCGGCGCCAACGAGTGGAAGTCGGCCCAGGAGTGGCCGATTCCGGGCACGCGCTGGACGCCTTTTTATCTGCATTCAGGCGGGCTCTTGTCCGAGCACGAGCACTGGCCCAACGAGGGCGCCACCACTTTCGAGGATTCACCCTTCAGCCACGGCGGGGCGCGCTTTGCGACCTCCGCGATGGTGGAGGCCACCGAAATCTGCGGCCCCATCGCCTTGAAGCTGTATGGCTCGACCACCGACACTGAAGTGCTCTGGTTCGTGAGCCTGTGGCACATCAATGCCGCGGGACGCGAGGTGCTGCTCACGCGCGGCTGGCTGCGCGGCTCGCAGCGCGCGCTGGACACGGAACGCTCCAGGGCCTGGCAGCCGGTGCATACCCATACGAAGCGCGAGCCGCTGGTGCCGAATGAGATCTACAAATTCGACATCGAGCTGCGGCCTTACGGCATCCTGCTGCAACCCGGGGAGAAACTGGCGGTCCGTGTGCGCTGCGCCGACGATGATGCCGCCGAAATATTCTTGCATCGCATCGCGCAGGGCTCGATCACGCGTCCGCGTGCTTCTCACGTTAGCGTGCACCACGACGCCGCGCATCCCTCGCATCTGCTGTTGCCGGTGACCCGCGGCAACCGCATCGGCACCTTCATATCCGGCGGCAAGCTGCCGCCTCTGGCCAAAAACTGACGAGAGCGACCATGACCACCCCTTTTGATTACAGCAAATTCCGCCTGCGCACCTTCATGGACCAGCTCGCGCGCATCGGCGAACTCGAAGTGCATGACGAGCCGCTAGAGATGACCGACCTCACCGCCCT
>Ga0155956_1117_pt4 | contig 15030 bp, 16 predicted proteins | sample RifCSPlowO2_02_FD_107610 | JGI IMG/M metagenome (GOLD analysis project Ga0155956, IMG submission 107610) | Betaproteobacteria bacterium RIFCSPLOWO2_02_FULL_62_17 | reverse complement strand
GGCGTGGCCCATGGTTGAGGGTGCAAGGCGGCTGCGGCTCCACGGCATCTGGAGGGCAATAGGTTTTGCCCTGATAGCCACTGTTGTCACGCTGTCGCTCATACCCATCGAGGCAGATCTCGGTGAAAACCGCGATAAACTCGGGCATTTTCTGGCGTACGGCGGCCTCATGTTCTGGTTCGGCGTGCTCATTCCGGCGCGACGCCGGCAACTCCAAATTGCTCTTGCATTCTGCGCCATGGGGATTGCCGTTGAATTTCTGCAGGACCTCACCCCCTATCGGAGTTTCGAACTCGCGGACATGGGGGCCGACAGCGTCGGCGTCTTGATCGGCTGGTGCGTCGCCCTGACGCCGCTGAAACACTCGCTGACCTGGATCGAAGCATTGATTTTTCGAAGCGGGAAAGTCTGAAGTGGCAAAAGTACTGATTACCGGCGCGGCGGGATTCATTGGCAGCACCCTGGCGCTGCGCCTGCTCGAACGCGGCGACCGCGTTACGGGCATCGACAACCTCAACGATTATTACGAGGTTTCACTAAAAAAAGCGCGCCTGGCCCGCCTGGAAAAAAATCGGGCCTTCCGCTTTCATTTGCTGGACATCGTCGACCGCAAGGCCATGAGCGACCTGTTCGCCGCGGAGCGCTTCGATGCCGTGGTGCACCTGGCCGCGCAGGCCGGGGTGCGCTATTCGATCGAGAATCCGGCCGCCTACGTCGATGCCAACCTGTTGGGTTTCGGCAATGTGATCGAGGGCGCGCGCCGCGGCAAGGCGGGGCACCTGGTGTTCGCCTCTTCCAGCTCGGTATACGGCGCCAACGTGAAACTGCCCTTCGCCGAATCCGACAGCGTCGATCACCCGGTATCCCTGTATGCCGCGACCAAGAAGGCCAATGAGCTGATGGCGCACAGCTACGCGCATCTTTACCGGCTGCCGTGCACCGGGCTGCGCTTTTTCACCGTCTACGGGCCGTGGGGAAGGCCGGATATGGCGCTGTTCAAATTCACCCGCGCGATGCTCGCGGGCGAGCCGATTCCGGTGTTCAACCGCGGCGAGATGGTGCGCGATTTCACCTACGTGGATGACGTTGTGGAAGGCGTGATCCGCGCCATGGAACAGCCGGCGGCACCCGACGCGGCGTGGCGCGCGGAGACACCCGATGCGGCGACCAGTTCCGCCCCCTACCGCATTTACAATATCGGCAACAATTCGCCGGTGCAGCTGATGCGCTACATCGAAGTGCTGGAACAAAGCCTCGGCATCAAGGCGAAATGCGAAATGCTGCCGATGCAGGCGGGCGATGTGCCCGCCACCAGCGCCGACATCTCGCGGCTGCAAGCGGCGGTGGGATACCGGCCGGGCACGCCGGTGGAGGTCGGGGTAAAGCGCTTCGTCGAATGGTATCGCGAGTATTACAAAATATAATTTCACCTCTGGAGTTTTCTTGCCCCTGATCAAACCGTTTCGCGGTCTGCGACCGCTGCGCGGGCGCGCCGCCGATGTCGCCGCCCCGCCCTATGACGTATTGAGTTCCGCGGAAGCGCGCGCGCTTGCCACGGGCAAACCTTGGAGCTTTCTGCACATCTCGAAACCGGAGATCGATCTTCCGCCGGAAACCGACGTCTATTCGCCGCTGGTCTACGCCACCGGCGCTGCGAACCTCAAGCGCATGGTCGACACCGGCGTGCTCGTGCGCGATGAGCAGCCGTGCTGCTACGCCTACCGCTTGATCATGGGCAATCATCGGCAGACCGGCCTGGTCGCCGCCGCCTCGGTCGCCGCCTACGATGCCGGGCGCATCCGCCGCCACGAATTCACGCGGCCCGACAAGGAAGACGACCGGGTGCGGCAGATCGAAGCCCTGAACGCGCAGACCGGTCCGGTGCTGCTTGCACATCCTGCCTGTGCCGAGATCGACGAAATTCTCGCCGCCGCCGCAGAAACCACGCCGGCAGCCGATGTGCTGGCCGATAGCGGCGTGCGCCACACGCTCTGGGTGATTGACGAGGCCGCCGCGCTCACACGGATTGGCGCGTGCTTCGATGCCCTGCCGGCACTCTATATCGCCGACGGCCACCATCGTTCGGCGGCCGCCTCGCGGGTGGCGGCCGCGCGCCGCGCTCGCCAGGCCGGTGAAACCGGAGCGGATTATTTCCTTGCAGTCAGTTTTCCCGCCGCCCAGATGCAGATTCTCTGCTACAACCGCGTGGTGCGGGACCTCGCCGGCCTGCAACGCGAAGCGTTTCTGCGGCGCGTGGCAGAAGGGTTTTCAATCGACCCCGCACAGAGCGCGGTGCGGCCCGCAGCGCACGGCGAACTCGGCATGTACCTGCCGGGACAGTGGTACCGCTTGCGCATCAAGACGGGCAGGGTTCCCACCGACCCGGTCGGGCGGCTCGATGTCAGCCTGCTATCGGACCAGCTGCTTGCGCCGATTCTGGATATCCGCGACCTGCGCACCGACAAACGCATCGATTTTGTCGGCGGCATCCGCGGCACCCAGGAGCTGGAAAAGCGGGTCGACAGCGGCGAAATGGCGGCGGCGTTTTCGATGCACGCCACCAGCATGGATGACCTGATGGCGGTGACCGACGCCAGGCAGATCATGCCGCCCAAATCCACCTGGTTCGAGCCCAAGCTGGCCGACGGGCTGGTGTCGCACGTATTGGATTAGAAGGCTGGAGCGCATTCCCGGGACGCTCGCGTTGCCGTTTCCTGGTTTAAACTAGCCTCTCCCGAGGCAAGAACGTCCGCCGCGGAACACAAGGAGGCGAACCATGAAAAACGTGGAACAAATGCTGGAAGGGAAAGGGCACCAACTGCTTTTCGTCCCGCCCGATGCGACGGTATTCGACGCCCTGAATCTCATGGCGGAAAAGGACGTCGGCGCCCTGGTGGTGCTGGACGGCGAGAAGTTGGCAGGGATCTTCTCCGAACGTGATTACGCCCGCAAGATCATTCTGCTTGGCAAGTCCTCGAAAGAAACGCTGGTGCGTGAGATCATGACCGAGAAGGTGCTTTGCGTGCGGCCGGAACAGTCCGTTCAGCAATGCATGGCGCTTATGACCGAAAAGCGCATCCGTCACCTGCCTGTTCTCGACCACAAGAAAGTGATAGGCGTCATCTCGATCGGCGATGTGGTCAAGGAAACGATCTCTGAGCAGAAATTTATCATCGAACAACTGGAGTCCTACATTCACCAGTAACGCCGGCACTAACGGTGCTGCAAGGGCGCCGCGAGCCGATCAATCCTGAGTATCAGTCTTTCGAACGCGTAATCCGCACCACTTCCGGAATTCGCCGCAGCGCGCGCATGACCCGCGCCAGGTGCTGGCGGTCGGTGACGTGCAGCGTGAAGCGGTTGCTCGCGTAGCGGCTCTCGTCGTTGTCGACCGAGACATTGGCGATGTTACAGCCCGCGTCGGCAATCGCCGCGGCCACCTTGGCCAGCACGCCGCGCTGATCGATGACCAGGACATTCAATCGCACATTGAACAAACGCGAGATCTGCGGGTCCCAATCGACATCTATCCATTTTTCCGAATCGCTGCGTGAGCGCCGCGCCGTCGGGCAGTCGTGGGTGTGAATAACCAGGCCCTGCCCCTTCTTGATGAACCCGATGATGGGATCGCCGGGAATGGGATTGCAGCAATGCGCGAACTCAACCGCCATGCCTTCGGAGCCGCGGATCAGGATGGATCCGTTGGACTTCGCTTCCTTGCCTTCCCCCTGGGGCTGCTCGGTGAGTTGCAGGAGCTTGCGCGCGACAATCGCGGCAAGGCGCTTTCCCAGGCCCACGTCGGAGAGAATATCGCTGCGCGAGCGCGCGCCGGTGTCGCGCACCAGTTTTTCCCATTTCTCCGTGCTGACATCGCCGCTCTTCGCGCCCAGCGCGCGCAGCGCCTGATTGAGCAGCCGCTCGCCCAGCGCCACCGACTCCCCGGCCTGCGTGGTTTTCATAAAATGCCGGATCTGCGCGCGTGCCTTGGCGGTTTTCACATAGCTCAACCAATGCGCGTTCGGATGCGCGTTGGGCGCGGTGATGATCTCGACACGGTCGCCGTTCTGCAGTTCGGTGCGCAGCGGGACCAGCTCGTAATTGATCTTCGCGCTGATGCAGCGATTGCCGATGTCGGTGTGAACCGCGTAGGCAAAATCCACGGGCGTCGCGCCGCGCGGCATCGGCAGGATCTTTCCCTTGGGGGTGAACACGTAGACTTCATCGGGAAACAGGTCAACCTTGATGTGTTCGAGAAACTCCGCGGCATCGCCCGAGGTCTTCTGAATGTCGAGCAGCGACTGCAGCCATTGATGGGTGCGCTGCTGCACCAGGCTCAGGTCCTCGGCTGCGTCCTTGTACAGCCAGTGCGATGCCACGCCGGTTTCAGCCACGCGTTGCATCTTCTCGCTGCGTATCTGCACCTCCAGCGGCACGCCGAAGGGGCCGATCAGAGTGGTATGCAATGCCTGGTAGCCGTTGGCCTTGGGGATGGCGATGTAGTCCTTGAATTTTCCCGGAACCGGCTTATACAGGGCATGCAGCGCCCCCAGCGCGAGATAGCACGCGGGGACATCCTTTACGACCACCCGGCAGCCGTAAATATCAAGCACCTCGGAGAACGACAGGTGTTTCTCCTGCATCTTCTTGTAGATAGAATAGATATGTTTTTCGCGCCCGCTCACCAGCGCATTGATGCCCACGCCCGGCAGGCGCTCCTTCACGGCCGCGAGCACCTTGTTCATGCCCTCGCGGCGATTGCCGCGGGCCGCCTTCACGGCCTTGGCCAGCACCCGGTAACGCAGCGGATACAAATGCTGAAACGCGAGCTCGTGCATTTCCCGGAACAGCCGGTCCAGTCCAAGGCGATTGGCGATAGGCGCGTAGATCTCGATGGTTTCGCGCGCCACGCGGCGCCGCTGCTCCAGACTCACCGCGCCCAGGGTGCGCATGTTGTGGAGACGGTCGGCGAGCTTGATGAGCATGACGCGCACATCGCTCGCCATGGCAAGCAGCATCTTGCGGAAATTTTCGGCCTCGGCCTCGGCCGGCGTCTGCGATTCCAGGCGATCGAGCTTGGAAACCCCGTCGACCAGTTCGGCCACGGGATTGCCGAAGCGCGAGCTGATCTCCTCCTTGGTGACGGCGGTGTCCTCCATCACATCGTGCAGCAGCGCCGCCACGATGGCCTGGGCATCGAGTTGCCAGTTGGCCACGATCTGCGCCACCGCGACCGGATGCGAGATATAAGCGTCGCCGCTCTGGCGCAGCTGCCCGTGGTGGGCCGCGTCGCTGAATTCATAGGCCTGCTCTACCAGGCCGATGTCCTGCGGCTTGAGGTAGGCAAGTGTGGAACGAAGATCTGTGATCGCGGCGGCAAGCATGCTTGCATCATGCCGCGAGTCGGGCCGCTTGGGAAGGCGCGCTAGGGCGTCCCGGTAGCCGCGCTGATTCGGGGGGGGGTCATTGCAAAGCGCGCGGGGCGGGCCGATCAGGCGGTATGAACTCGGCTGAGGTATTCGATTCCCACCTTCCCGGCGGCAATCTCGCGCAACGCCACCACCGTGGGCTTGTCGCGGTTGGCTTCAATCATCGGCGTTCCGCCCTGGGCAAGCTGGCGCGCACGATAGGTTGCCGCCAGGGTAAGCTGGAAACGGTTGGGAATGCGGTCGAGACAATCTTCGACGGTGATTCTGGCCATGGTTGCGATCTGTCCTGTGAATTAATTAGCTTAAATGGCGCGAAACGCACTGAAAAGGTCCGGATTGCGCTCGCGCTGAACGGCAAGCTTGGTGCGGGCGGCGCGCACGATTGCTGCCAAATCCGCCCTGGCCTGCTCGAAATTATCGTTGATTATAACGTAATCGAACTCGGCCAGATGCGCGATCTCATCGGCCGCGTTGGCCATGCGCTGCCGAATCGCCTCCTCGCCATCCTTGTCCCTGCCGCGCAGCCGGCGCTCCAGTTCCTCCATGGAAGGCGGCAGGACGAACACCGTCACCGCGTCAGGGAAGATCCGCCTCACCTGCTGGGCGCCCTGCCAGTCGATTTCCAGGATGATGTCGGTGTCCAATGCGCGCGCCGCGACTATCCAATCGCGCGACGTCCCATAATAGTTGCCGTGCACCAGCGCGTGTTCGAGAAACTCGCCGCGCGCGATCATGGCCTGGAACCGGTCCACGTCGACAAAGTGATATTCGTGCCCGTCCTGCTCCCCTGGACGAGGCGCGCGCGTGGTGTACGAAATCGAATGTTTCACGCCCTTGTCCCCGGCCAGGACCGCGTTGACGAGGCTCGACTTGCCCGCGCCCGAGGGTGCCGCGACGATGATGAAGTTGCCGATCATTCGATATTCTGTATCTGTTCGCGCATCTGCTCGATCAGGAGCTTCATTTCCAGGCTCGCATCGGACAACTCCTTCGACACCGATTTTGAACCCAGCGTGTTGGCTTCACGATTGAGTTCCTGCATCAGGAAATCAAGGCGCTTGCCCACCGCGCCGCCGGCATCGAGAACGCGCAGCACTTCTTCGAGATGCAGCGCAAGGCGGGAGAGTTCCTCGGCCACATCCACCTTCACCCCGTAGAGCGCCATTTCCTGGCGGATGCGGTCCTCGTCGGCGGCGGCCAGCACTTCGCGCAGGCGGGCGGCCAGTTTCTCCTGGTGCGCGCGGATCACCTCGGGCATCAGCGGACCGATGCGCTGCAATGTCCGCTGTATCGCCGCGATGCGCTCGCCGATCACCGCCTTGAGTTTGTCTCCCTCGCGCGCGCGGCTGTCGGTGAAATCCTGCAGCGTTTGCGCGAACAGGGCGAGCACGCCCTCGCGCAGGGCCTCCGCGGCGGCAGCCTCTCCGGCAAGCATGCCCGGCCAGTTCAGCACCTCGCCGACGCGCAGCGGCTGCGCGCCCTGGATCGCCGTCTGGATGCGCCTGGAGGCATCCGCCAGCGCGCCCAGCAACGGCTCGTTCAGCGCGAGCTTCGGCGCGGCAGTGGCAGCCGGCGCGATGCTAATGCGGCATTCGACCTTGCCGCGCTGCAGGCGCGCGGCAAGCCGCTCGCGCAATGCAGGCTCGAGGGTCCTCAAATCATCGTGCAGGCGGAAAACCAGGTCGAGATAGCGGCTGTTGACACTTTTCAATTCGATCGACAGCGATGCCCTGGCAATTTCGCAGGTGCGCGAAGCGTAACCGGTCATGCTCGATATCATGTGACTGTCATTCCGGTGAAAGCGTGACAAAGTAACGCTGACGGGGTTTGCAATGTGCCTGTCAGCAACGGACAATCCCGCAGGCCCGAAGGCGGGGCATTTGTGAGACACAACGCGGCGGGGGACAGCACGGGAACGTCCGCGCGGAAATTCCCGATTCGCGACCAGCCGCAATCATAACGTTTCAACGGATCGCATGCCATCGCAAGCCAATCAGCCGCTGCCGGATGGTTATGTCCTGATGAGTTACCGCGTCGCCGGCGTGCTCTCCTGCGGCGGCTTCTCCATGGTGTACCTTGCCTACGACGGCAACGACCAACCGGTGGCGATCAAGGAATATCTGCCGGCACCTCTCGCGCTGCGCAAGCAAGGCGACGCGCTGCCTTCGATCGTCGAGGAAGATGCCGCGGCATTCCGCTACGGCATGCGCTGCTTCTTCGAGGAAGGCCGATCGCTCGCTTTGCTCTCGCATCCGAACCTGGTGCGCGTGCTCGATTTTTTCCGTGCCAATGAAACCGCGTATATCGTCATGCGCTACGAGCGCGGCCGCACGCTCCAGGAGCACATCCGCGCCCATCGCGGCACGCTCGGCGAACATTTTCTGCGCCAGGCGTTTGCCCAGCTCATGAACGGCCTGCGCGAAGTGCATCGCAACCGCCTGCTGCATCTGGACATCAAGCCGGCCAATATCTATATCCGCAACGACGGCACGCCCCTGCTGATCGACTTTGGCGCGGCACGGCAGACCCTGTCGGCCGAAGGCTGGCGGCTTACCCCGATGTACACCCCGGGATTCGCGCCGCCGGAGCAATACACCGATCGCGAACTGCTCGGCCCCTGGAGCGACATCTACGCCGTGGGCGCGACGCTGTTCGCCTGCCTGGCCGGCATGGCGCCGCAGGCCGCGGACATGCGCGTGGAGAACGACCACTACGTTTCCGCCACCAAGATCTGGGCGGGAAAATATTCTCGGGCCCTGTTGCAAACCGTCGACTGGTGCCTGGAACTGGATCACTTGAAGCGGCCGCAAAGCGTGTTTGCCCTGCAGCAGGTGCTGCGGGGGCAGCGCGAGCCCGCAGTGCATGGACAAAAAAATCTCCGGGCACGATTGGGCGAGGCGACGCGCCGCCTCTTGCCTCGCGCGCCTTTCGGGTAGCATCCGGGCCTTGGCATGGAGAAAGCAAGCCGATGAATTCCGCGGTTGTTAATTCGGTAACACGCGCGAGCGGACGCTCGCCCCATGAACTGCGGCCGGTGCTGATTCAGCGCGGCTTCGCGCGGCACGCCGAAGGCTCGGCGCTGATTGAATTCGGCAATACCCGGGTGTTGTGCACGGCCAGCGTCGAGGAGAAAGTGCCCGCATTCCTGCGCGAGCGCAAGCAGGGCTGGCTTACCGCGGAGTACGGCATGCTGCCGCGCTCCACGCACACGCGCACCGACCGTGAAGCGGCGCGCGGCAAGCAATCCGGCCGCACCCTGGAGATTCAGCGGCTGATCGGCCGCTCACTGCGCGCGGTGACCGACCTGAAAAGCCTGGGCGAGCGCACCATCCAGATTGACTGCGACGTGCTGCAGGCCGACGGCGGCACGCGCACCGCGAGCATCACCGGCGCCTTCGTGGCGCTGCACGACGCGGTCACCTCGCTGTCGGATCGCGGCCTGCTGGCGCAATGGCCGATCCGCGATTTCGTCGCCGCCGTTTCGGTGGGCATCGTCGCGGGCGAACTGCTGCTCGACCTGGACTATCCCGAGGACTCCGGCTGCGACACCGACATGAACGTGGTGATGACCGGGGCGGGCGGCTTTGTCGAGGTGCAGGGAACCGCGGAGGGAACGCCGTTCGCGCGCGCGCAGATGGACGGCCTGATGAGCCTGGCCGAGCGCGGTATCCGCGAACTCATCGGCAAGCAGCGCGTGGCGCTGGGACTCAAATAAACCTTTCGGTTTCACGCTCTCGCCATGGCAAGCAAGCTGAACAAACTGGTGCTCGCCTCTTCGAACCCGGGCAAGCTGCGCGAAATCAGCGCGGTGCTCGCGCCCCTGGGTATCGACGTCGTGCCGCAGTCGGACCTGGGCATCGCCGATGCCGAGGAACCTTTCAGGACCTTCATTGAGAATGCGCTCGCCAAGGCGCGCCACGCCGCGCGCCAGGCACATCTGCCCGCCCTGGCCGACGACTCGGGACTCTGCGCCCACGCATTGGGCGGTGAACCTGGCGTGCATTCGGCGCGCTACGCGACTCTTGCGGGTGCGAATCCCGGCCGCGAAGAGCAGGACCGGCGCAACAACCAGAAGCTGGTGCAGGAACTGCGCGACAAGGAGGATTTCAACGCGCATTATTATTGCGTGATTGTGCTGGTGCGCCATGCGCAGGATCCCGAACCGGTGATCGCCGAAGGAAGCTGGAGCGGGCAGATCATCGCCCAGCCGCGCGGCGCAAACGGCTTTGGCTACGACCCGCATTTTCTGCTCCCGGATCTGGGCCTGACCGCCGCCGAACTCGATCCGGAACAGAAGAATCTGATCAGCCACCGTGGCAAGGCGCTGCGGCGGCTGATGGCAAGGCTCAGGGAAGCACGCTGATATTATCTATTTGAGATTTAAATAGCCCGCCAATGAGCGCCAATTAATGTAAGGAGTCAGAAAATGTTTAACATTTTCGATCTATTTGAATTTCGCGCCGGTCGCTTGCCCGCGTTCCTGGCGCTGACGGTGGCGGGGCTCGCAGGCCCAGCCATCGCGCAGCCCTATCCGGTCAAGCCCATCACCCTGGTCGTACCCTTCGCCGCGGGCGGCCCCGCCGACGGCCTGTCGCGCAATCTGGCGGCCGCGCTGACAAAGCAACTGAAGCAGCCGGTGATCGTGGAAAACGTCGGCGGCGCCGGCGGCACCATTGGAGGCTCGCGCGTGGCGCGTGCGGCGCCCGACGGCTACACCATCATGTACCAGAATCTGGGCATGGTGCTCGGACCCGCGCTGGTGGCGCAACTTCAATACGACCCGCTCGCCGATTTCGATTATCTGGGCGTGGTGACGGTTTCTTATACAACGCTGATCGCGCGGCAGAACATGCCGGTGGCGAACTTCGCCGAATTCATCGCACACTTGAAAAACAGCGGCGAAAAAATCATGTTCGCCAACTCTGGAGTGGGCGGCATCTCGCACCTGTGCGGACTGCTGCTCGCCGACGCACTGCGGACGAAATTCACCATGGTTCCCTACAAGGGTAAACGTGTGCGTCCCCTCTATTCCGATTCGCCACGGCAAACTCGAAACTTTGGTTCCCGATTCAGCTCGCTTAACTTCATTCCCTGACGGATGCTAAAATCAATGCCATGGCCGACATCGCCGCACAGATCCTGACGGAGATTCGCGACGAGGCGCGCGAAGCACGCGCGGAGACACGTGAAGATTTCAAGAACGTCTTGCACCGGCTCGCGCTTGTGGAGTCGAGCATGAACGACGTAAAACAGCGCCTTACTTCGCTCGAGCGGCACATGGCGGCGCTGCTCGCCACCGTGCCGGTAATGAACGAGCGCATCGACCGGCTGGAGGCACGGGTCGCCGCGCTCGAAACCCACACACCGTAGTTCAACGGGCTGGGACCGAGGGTCGGCGAAGGAAAAGTAAAATCGATTCGGCCGGGAAGTCGCAGCGGCTTGCCGGGGTGCCGCCATCCGGTATATCGGCGCACCCGACCGCCCTGAACCGGCGTTCCCATGTCCACGAGCGCGCTCCCGTTGGAAACTCCATTCTCGTCTTAAGGTCGAATATTGACTTCTGGAGGTCAAATACGCGATAGGTGGTACTGAAAAGGAAGGCTCCCAGCGTAGGCTATATGCCAAAGACGCCCTATCCACGTGCCTTTCCGGGCAATTTGCCTTCTAAAAAAATGGAGGTTTGGATAGGCGCATGGGTTAGTGACGGTTCATCCCCGCGCGCGCTGAGAACACTGAGTAACCAGATTGTGCGCCGCAGGGTTCGAGCCGCAGGAGCGAACACCGCTATAATCCACGCCGGAGAGCGAAACCATGACCGAAGACACAGAAAACCTGGTCCTTGAGCACCTGAAAGCCATTCGCACCACCCTCGCACGACTGGAAGAAAAGGTCACCCTCATAACCGAGCGAACATCCTCGATAGAAAAGCAGGTCGCCGGAATTCACGTAGACATGGCCACCATTCACGCCAGAATGGACAGTCAAGAAAAGCGGCTGGACCGCATCGAGCGCCGCTTGGAATTGACATCAGTCTAGAAACCAACAAAAACAAAACCGGGGAAGAAGCTCGATCCTGCCCAGCCGCCCCAGGGCAAAATGCGCCATAGTTGTTTGCTGAACATGACATGACCCGGCATAGGCGATAGCCCAAGACGCCCTATTCACGTGCCTTTCCGGGCAAATTTGCCTCCTGAATTGACGACCCTGATAACCGAACGAGTCAGTACTGGCGGTTATAATTCACGCCTTTTCTCAGTAGCCCTGCATGGAACCCGTCTACAACCCGCAACTGATCGAACGCGAGGCTCAGGCTCACTGGGATCGCTCGGGCGCCGCGCGCGCGCTGGAACCGCAAGACACAGGAACCGGGCGGCCCAAATTCTATTGCCTGTGCATGTTCCCCTACCCGTCGGGAAAGCTGCATATGGGGCATGTGCGCAATTACACCATCGGCGATGTGATAAGCCGCTTTCATCGCATGCGCGGCTTCAACGTGCTGCAGCCGATGGGCTGGGATGCCTTCGGCCTGCCCGCGGAAAACGCCGCAATGGCCAACAAGGTGCCCCCTGCACGCTGGACCTACGACAACATTGCCACCATGAAACAGCAGCTCAAGTCGCTGGGATTCGCCATCGACTGGGAGCGCGAACTGGCCACCTGCACACCCGATTACTACCGCTGGAATCAGTGGCTGTTTCTGCGCATGCTGGAGTGCGGCCTGGTGTACCGCAAGTCTGGCGTGGTCAACTGGGACCCGGTGGACCGGACGGTGCTCGCCAACGAGCAGGTGATCGACGGGCGCGGCTGGCGCACCGGCGCGGTGATCGAGAAGCGCGAAATCCCGATGTACTACATGCGCATCACCGCCTTCTCCGAAGAATTGCTGGCGGCGCTCGATACGCTGCCCGGCTGGCCCGAGCGCGTCAAGACCATGCAGGCCAACTGGATCGGCAAGAGCCACGGCGTCAACATCGGTTTTCCCTACGAGCTGGCTGGCGAAAACAAGGTTCTGCGCGTATTCACCACGCGCGCCGACACGCTGATGGGCGTCACCTTCTGCGCCGTGGCGCCCGAGCATCCGCTGGCGGCGCATGCGGCGCGCGGCGACGCGAAGCTTGCCGCCTTCGTCGAGGAATGCAAACGCGGCTCGGTGATGGAGGCCGACCTCGCGCAGATGGACAAGAAGGGCATGCCCACCGGCCTTTACGTCACTCACCCGATCAGCGGCGAGAAGCTTGAAGTCTGGGTCGGCAATTACGTGCTCATGACCTACGGCGAGGGCGCCGTGATGGGCGTGCCGGCGCACGACGAACGGGATTTCGCCTTCGCCAAGAAATACGGCCTGCCGATCAAACCGGTCATCGATGTCGCGGGCAAGCCCTATTCCACCGATGCCTGGCAGGACTGGTACGCCGAGCACGGCGTGTGCGTCAACTCCGGCCGGTACGACGGCATGGACTTCGAGCACTCGGTGGATGCCATTGCCGCCGACCTCAAGGCGCGGGATCTGGGCGACAAACAGGTGACCTGGCGCCTGCGCGACTGGGGCATTTCGCGCCAGCGCTACTGGGGCACGCCGATCCCGATCATTCACTGTGCGACCTGCGGCGATGTGCCGGTTCCCGACGATCAACTCCCGGTGGTCTTGCCCGAGGACTGCGTGCCCGATGGTTCGGGCAATCCGCTTAACAAACGCCAGGACTTTCTTGCCTGCGTCTGTCCGAGCTGCGGCAAGCCGGCGCGCCGCGAAACCGACACCATGGACACCTTTGTCGACTCGTCCTGGTATTACATCCGCTACGCCTGCCCCGATCAGTCCGCGGCGATGGTCGATGCGCGCGTCAAATACTGGCTGCCGGTGGATCAGTACATCGGCGGCATCGAGCACGCCATATTGCATCTGTTGTATTCGCGCTTCTGGACCAAGGTGATGCGCAAGCTGGAGCTGGTTGCGTTCGATGAGCCGTTCGCAAAGCTGCTCACCCAGGGCATGGTGCTCAACGAGATTTTCTATCGCAAGGCCGGCGAAGGCCGCATCACCTATTACAACCCCGCCGACGTCGATTTCGTCAACGACGACAGCGGCAAGCGCGCCGGCGCGGTGCTGCGCGCCGATGGCCTGCCGGTGGAGTCCGACGGCATCGGCACCATGTCCAAATCCAAGAACAACGGCGTCGATCCGCAGGACCTGATCGAGCAATACGGTGCCGATACGGCGCGCCTGTTCATGATGTTCACCAGCCCGCCGGAGCAGACGCTGGAGTGGTCCGACGCCGGCGTCGAGGGCTCCTACCGCTTCCTGCGCCGCTTCTGGGCGTTCGCGCATCAATGGCAGACGCCGATCGCCGCGGAATCGGCGCGCCGCAAAGGGGCGTTCGACCATTACCAATTTCCCGCGGACCTCGCCGCGGCCCGGCCGCGCCACGCCGCGCTGCGCCGCGAAGTGCACGCGGTGCTGAAGCAGGCGACTTTCGACATCCAGCGCAACCAGTTCAACACCGTGGCCTCGGCGGCGATGAAGCTGCTCAACGCGCTCAACGGATCGCTGGATGCCGCCGAGGCGGCGGCGAGCGGCGCGGGCGCGGCGCAGGCGGCATTGCACGAAGGCATGGGCATCCTGCTGCGCGTGCTCTATCCGATCGCCCCGCATGTCTGCCATGCCCTGTGGTCGGCGCTGGGCTACGCCGGCGAGCTTCTGGATGCGCCCTGGCCGGAGGTGGACGAAGCGGCGCTGCACCAGGACGAAATCGAGCTGGTGCTGCAGGTCAACGGCAAGCTGCGCGGAAGGCTCACGGTCCCCAGCACGGCAACCCGCGAGCACATCGAAAGCCTCGCCATCACGCACGAAGCGGTACAGCGCCACGGCGAAGGCCGCCCGGTGAAAAAGGCGATCGTGGTGCCGGGCAAGCTGGTGAATGTAGTGGTATAAAACCCGCATGGATCGCGTCAAACCCTGCCGTCGCCGCGCGACATTCGCCCTTTGTCTGGCGGCCGCGGCGCTCGCCTGCGCTTGCGGCTTCCAGTTGCGCGGCCAGACCACGCTTCCCTTCGGGACCCTGTATGTGCAGGGGGCCTCGCCCATGCTGGTGGAGTTGAAACGCAACGTCGCCGCGGGCAGCCAGACCAAGCTGATCGACCAGGCTGCGGGTGCCGAGGCGGTGCTGGCGGTCAATCTGGAGGCGCGCGAAAAAGTCATCCTGTCGCTGGACACCTCCGGCCGCGTGCGCGAATACCAGTTGCGCTACCGCGTCGGGTTTTACGTTCATGACGCCAAGGGACAGAACTGGATTCCGAGCAGCGAGATTGCTTTGACGCGCGATATTTCCTTCAACGACTCGCAGATAATCGCCAAGGAAAACGAAGAAGCGCTGCTGTACCGCGACATGCAGACCGACATGGTGCAGCAGATCGTACGGCGCCTGGGGCGCGCCCAGCGCAGCGGCGGATGACCCGGCCCGCCGCTGTCGTGACACCGTGAGCACGATACGCGCCGATCAACTCGGAGCGCATCTGGCCAGGCAGCTTGCGCCCGTTTATGTGATCCACGGTGACGAGCCCTTGCTCGCGATCGAGGCCGCGGACGCGATCCGCACGGCGGGGCGCC
>Ga0155956_1135_pt6 | contig 15258 bp, 15 predicted proteins | sample RifCSPlowO2_02_FD_107610 | JGI IMG/M metagenome (GOLD analysis project Ga0155956, IMG submission 107610) | Betaproteobacteria bacterium RIFCSPLOWO2_02_FULL_62_17 | reverse complement strand
AAAACGACACCGGTGTGTGCCAGCCGCCGTTCGACGCCATCACCTTCAACCTGGGCGGCCTCTGGGCGGATTAGTCGACGCGGCAATTAGGAATACTAACGCCGCGTCGTCTCTCAATACCGTGAGTTGCCGCTTCGGCTGTAGGCGCGATTGTCGTAATCACGTGTGTCATAGGCATCATCGGCACGGGCCGGCTGCGTGTTTCCATAGCCATCGCGGCCGGAACCCTCACGTCCCAGGTCCGCCACGCGCTCATCGACAATGGCGCTGACGCCGACCTTGATGGTGCGGCCCGGATCGTAGGGCATGAGGATATTCACGTCACGGCCGTTATAGCGGTAGACCACGTCGTACCCGTTGACGACATCGCGCATGGATTGGACCGTCCGGCATTGCTGCGCCGGTTGCGTGCCGGCGCGGTTGCCAATCGCCGAGCCTGCCATCGCACCGCCTGCGGCGCCGGCAATCGTCGCCGCGGTATTGCCGCGCCCGCTGCCGACCTGGTGGCCGAGCAGACCCCCGATGACGCCGCCGATGATCGGGGCCAGTATGTTGTTGTCCTTCCTTGCGACGGGTGCAGGGTCGCATTCCTGGCGCGAGTCCGCTATCTTTTCGATGACCGGTTTGGACGAAATGACCTGTGCGGTATCGACGTAATCGGTGACCGCATATGCGTTGCCACCGATCAGCGACATGACCGAGGCGGCTATCAATGTGCGTTTCATGATTGACTCCTTGGATGAACGTGCAGCTCATTTAACACCTGCAGGGAAGACTATGAAAGCGGTCTTACCAACTGTTACGCGCATTACATAGGCTTACATTTTCCCTGCCGGAAGCGCAGCCTCCCAGGCCGATTTCACGTCGCCAGCATCCGTTCGGGGCGGGCGTTCGAGTACCTCGAGTTGCGACCGCTCGCCGCGAAGTCGGTGACGCTGCTAAGCTGCAGTTTCGACAAGGATTGCGCCGCGCAGGCGTTTTCCATATTTCCGCAGGAAAGGGAGAAGCGCATGGCCAGGCTGAAGAAAAAAGACTACGAAAAGCTGCTCGACCCGCTGCAGCCCGAACTCAATAACCTCGCCCACTGGCTGCAGCACACCGGCAAACGCATGGTGGTGCTGTTCGAGGGCCGCGACACGGCCGGCAAGGGCGGGGTCATCCATGCCATCGCCGAGACGCTCAATCCGCGCCAGGTGCACATTGTCGCCTTGGCGAAGCCGACCGAGCGCGAGCGCACGCAGTGGTATTTCCAGCGTTACCTTGGACACCTGCCGGCGGCAGGAGAGCTGTCGCTGTTCGACCGCAGCTGGTACAACCGCGCAGGCGTCGAGAAGGTCATGGGCTACTGCACCGAAGCCGAGTACCAGCGGTTCCTGAAGCAGGCGCCGGTGTTCGAGAGGATGCTGATCGACGACGGCATACTGCTCCACAAGTACTGGTTGGCGGTGGACCAGCGCTACCAGGAGGAGCGCTTCTCCGAGCGCGCCAAGGATCGGCTCAAGCGCTGGAAGCTCTCGCCGATCGACCTCAAGGCGCGCGAGGTCTATGCCGAATACGGGCGCGCCCGTGACGCGATGATCGATGCGACCCACAGCAAGCATGCACCCTGGCATGTGGTCGACTTCAACGATCAGCACCGCGGCCGGCTGAACCTGATCCGCCACCTGCTCGACCACGTGCCGTACCGCCGCTTGCCGGACAAGCCCCTCCACCTGCCGCCGCTCAAAGGCAAACCCGCCCGGGAGCGTTACAGTGGGGCTGTAAAGCCGATCCGCGGTTTCTATAGCGAAGATCAAACCGGCCGCAAAGACTGAACGGTTTGCCCCCGCCCATTTCCACTTTTCCGGAGCGCACGCACCACCATGAATTTCGATTACATCGTCATCGGCGCAGGCTCGGCGGGCGCGGTGCTCGCAACCCGTTTGACCGAAGACAAGGACGTCTCGGTACTGCTGCTGGAAGCCGGTGGCAAGGACCGCCATCCCTTCATGCTGATACCGCTTGCCTTCCTCAAGGTCGGCCTGTCGCGCACCTACAACTGGCATTTCGAAACCGAGCCCGAGCCGGCCATGGATGGGCGCAGGCTGCCCATCGGCCGCGGCCGTGGACTGGGCGGATCGTCGTCGATCAACGCGCTGATCTGCATGCGCGGCCATCGCCGCGACTACGAGCGTTGGAGCGAAGCGGGACTGGAAGGCTGGGGTTACGCCGATGTGCTGCCGTACTTCCGGAGGCTCGAGACCAATTGGCGCGGCGCGACTCCCTATCACGGCGGTGACGGGCCGATACGCGTCACACCCATTGATTTTCCGGAAATGCTCTATGAGCCGATCCTCGAAGCGGCGAAGGCCATGGGCATTCCTCAAAACGACGACCCCAACGGCGCGGTACAGGAAGGCATCAGCCGCATGGAGGCGACCATCGGCGACGGCAAGCGCTCCAGCACCGCGCGCGCCTATCTCTACCCCGCGATGAACCGGCCGAATTTGACGGTTCGCACCGGCGCGTTGACGCTGCGCGTGATCCTCGAAAAAGGACGCGCGGTCGGTGTGGAATATGCCTGTGGCGGGCGCATATGCGAGGACCGCGTCAATCGCGAAGTGCTGCTTTCGGCCGGAAGCTATAACTCGCCGCAGATTCTGATGCTCTCGGGAATTGGCCCCGCGGACTATCTTAAATCGATGAATATCGCGCCGATTCACGATCTGCCGGGCGTGGGGCAGAATCTCTCCGAGCATCCCAACTACATCAACTTCTATCGTTTGCGCGAGCCCGGTGGTTTGACCCGCGCGTTGCGCCTGGACCGGGCCACGGCGCTGGTGGCGCGCTGGTATCTGCGACACGACGGCATTTTCGCGAGCAACGGTGCCGCGGCGAATATTTTTCTGCGCAGCCGCGGGGAGCTGGACCGGCCCGACCTGCAGCTCACGCCGATGTCGGTGAGCAATCAAGCGCAACTGTGGGTGCCGCGTCTGACCGCGCCGCCGCGGTATGGCTTCAATATCCGCATTGGCGTCATGCATCCGCGCTCGCGCGGCTGGGTCAAGCTGCGCTCAACCGACCCGCGCGACAAGCCGCGCATTCAGTTCAACATGTATCAGGCACCGGAGGACATGGAGACCATGATTCGCGGCGTGCGCATTTGCCGCGAGCTGTTCGGGCAGAGCCCTTTGCGCGAGATGGTGGACAGCGAAATCTTCCCCGGCAAGGAGCGCACCAGCGACGCGCAACTCGCCGAGGCGATAAGGAAGGACGGCAACCATCGCTCGCATCCGGTAGGCACTTGCCGCATGGGATTCGGCGACGACGCGGTTGTGGATCCTCAATTGCGGGTGCGCGGTATCGAAGGCTTGCGCGTCATCGATGCTTCGGTCATGCCCGAAGTGCCCGGGGGCAATACCAATGTACCGACCATCATGATTGGCGAGAAAGCCGCGGACATGCTTCGCGGGCGCAAGCTTCCCCGAGAGGATCAACTGTAGCTTGGGCAGAGCGGTAGGTTGGGCAGAGCGCAGCGAAGCCCAACAACTTATTTCAAAAGGCCGCAATCTATTCGGGCTTGAGCCCCGCCAGCTTGATCGCCGCGACATAGTGCTCGTATTCGGCCTTGACGCTTCGGACGTAGTTGTCGGTGCCGTCCTCGATCAATTCCATGCCCAGGGTCGTCATGCGCTCAGCGACATCGGGCTCGCGAATGGCCCTGGCCATGGCCGCTTGAATAAGCGTCACCAGGCCCGCAGGCAGGCCCGCCGCGGTCTGCACGCCCATGTTCGCCGCGATGTTGAAGCCCTTCACCCCCTGTTCATCGAGCGTTGGCACGTCGGGCAGCGATTTGGAACGTCGGATCAGGCTGACGCCGAAGATCTTCAACTTGCCGGCCCGGACCGCCTGGGCCACATTCGGAATTCCCGAAAAGCCCGCATGAACTTCGCCGGACATGATGGCTGCGACCAGGGGCGAACCGCCCTTGTAGGGTACGTGCAGCATTTTTGTTCCGGTCTCGGTCTCGAACACCGCCATCGTCAGATGATGGGTTGATCCAACGCCCGCCGATCCGAAATTTACCCTGCCGGGCTGCGCTTTTGCGAACGTGATGAATTCCCGCAAATTCGTCGCGGGTACGCCTGGGTGCGCGACCAGCACCGTCGGGACGGCCGCCAGCCCGGTGACGTGGGTGAAATCGTTGAGCGGGTGTATGGGAAGCTTCGGATTCAAGGCGACCGGAATGAGAATGGAGCCGGTACCGCCAAAAAAAAGTGTGTGCCCGTCCGGCACCGACTTCGAGGTGGCGATGGCCGCGCCAACGCCCCCGGCCCCGGGCTGGTTATCCACGATCATGGGCGCACCCAGGCTGATCTGCAGCTTCTGTGCCATCAGGCGAGCCAGCACATCGGGATTGCCGCCAGGCGCCGCGGGAACGACAAGGCGCACCGGCCGGCTCGGATTCAAGGCGCCGGTCTGTGCCATCACCAGACAGGGGATAGCCAGAAACAGCAACGCAAAGACATCATTGATTTTCATTGGCGATCTCCGCACTGGATGAGGTCCCGCGGCCAAATCGCGGCGGCAGCCTCGAGCAGGCGAGTGAGCTTCTGCCATTGGACTTCCTCGGCAAGCCGCGGATTGTCCGGATTGTTGCTGCCGAAGCCGCATTGCGGGCTGATCGCCAGCTGATCGACCGGAAGGTAACGGCTCGCATCATCGATGCGGCGCTTGAGCGAATCGGTCGATTCCAATTCGGCGGCCTTGGTCGAGACCAGACCCAGCACGGCGATGGCGCCTTGCTTCACGAAGCGCAGCGGCGCGAAGCTTCCCGCGCGCTCGCTGTCGTACTCGAGCAGCAGCCGGTCGTGCTGCAACCCGCTGAACAACTGTTCGGCGATCGCGTCGTAGTGTCCCACCCGATGCCATTGCGGCAGGATCGCGCCGGTCGCAGGGTCCACCGTGCGCGGATTTCCCCGGCATATGTGGATGCCGAAGGTCACTCCTTCGAAGCCGGCGATCAGCGCGTTGTCCGCGGCGATCGAGCGCCTCAGGTTCTCCTGCGGATCCTCGCCGCGGCCGCGCATGCGCTCGAGCGACACCGGGTCCACGTAGGCGGTGTAGCCCGGCGCGTCGATCTGGACGTAGCGGCAACCGGCATCCACGAGTTCGCCGATCATGCGCCGCTGGATGGTCACGACGTCCGCGACGAATTCGTCCATGTCCCGGTAGACTGCGCGTGAACGTTCGAGGTCGAAGCGTTGTGCCACGCGGTCGGGACCGACCAGCGTCGCCTTGACCTGACGGCGCGTGACACCGCTCGCGAAGCAGTATTCCTCGAGGGGAACGTTGTTCACCAATTGCAGCCGGTTCACCACCGGGCGCCGGGTCACGATGGCGGGGCCCGGCCCTGCGAAGTCCTGCTCCGAGCGCGCGAAGGGCTGAGGGTTCAGTCTTTGCTGGCTGAAATCCTCGGTGCCTCGAGGAATGTCGTAGCCCGACACCGCCAAACCGAAGCTATCCTGAAAATTCTCACGGCGCAGCTCACCCTCCGAAAGGATGGGAAAGCCGATGTCTTCCTGGCGCCGCAGCACGTGGCGCACAGCATCGTCGCGCACTGAACGCAACCCGTCTTCGTTCAACTCGCCGCGGCGGCGGCGCCTTATCGCCTCCACCAGCGACGGCGGTCCGACCAGGCTGCCCACCTGATCCACGCGCAAGTTCTTCAGTGCATTCGGTCCGTTCACGTCAGCAACTTCTCTGCAAGAAATTCCTGCGCCAGCACGTTGGAACGCCTGTCCAGCACCGGGTCGTACATGCCGCGACCGGGGTCTTTCGCGGCCACGTCGGTGAAGGAATGGCAGGCGCCGCTCCAGATCACCGTCTGCCAGGACACCTTACCGCGATCGAATTCCTCTTCCAGGGCGCGAATCGACGGCAGCGGCGTCACCGGGTCCACCGAGCCGTGCAAAACGAGCACCGAGCCTTTGATGTTGCTGGGCCGGCTGGCATCCAGCGGATTGGGATTGGTGACATGGAACACGACGATGGCGTCCAGCTTCGGGCCGGTGCGCGCGTATTCGAGCCCGAAGCCGCCGCCGGCGCAGTAACCCACCAGGCCGATCCTCGAGGTGTCGGCGCCGCGCTGTTTGCCTTCCTCGAGCAGGATGTCCATGGCCTTTTTGTTGTTGGCGATGGTAAAGGAGTAATCGGCGCGCAGGGCGCGCGATACCTTCATCAGTTCCTCGAAGGTCTTGGGCTTGGCGCCGAATCCCGCCCCCCACATGTCGGCCATGTAAACCAAGTACTTGTCGCCCGCGATCATGCGCGCCTGGGCGATGGTTTCCGGACACACGCCCTTCCAGTCGCATTGCAGCAGGATGACCGGACTGTGTTTTTTCAGCTTGTCGTCGCAGACCAGCATGCCCTCGCATTTCCTGCCGTCAATTTCGTAGCCGATGGCCTGTTCCATGGGTTTTCCGGTATGGGAATGCGGCGAACCCGCAACGATGGAATACTAGCAGCACCCATGCCATTGACAAGGAGAAAATCATGCCGCGCCTGCCCGAAATCACCACACCGAACAGCGAAAATCAGGCGGCCTTCGATTACCTCATGAAAACGCGCGGCGCGGTGCGCGGCGGATTTTCCGTGACGCTGGTAAGTCCCGAAATCACGCAGCGCATGGCCCATGTGGGGTCCTACGCGCGCTTCGACTCCCCGATCGACAAGCTGTTTCGAGAGGTGGCGGCCACCGTAACCTCCGCCGAGATGGAAAATCCGGCCGAGTACGTCCCGCACTCGCGGCAGTGCCTGCAACTTGGCGTGAAGGAAGCTGTCGTGAAAGCGATACTCGACCGCTCGCCGGTTGCCGGTGCAAGCGAGGATGAAACGATCGCCATCAACGTGGCCCGCGAGCTTACCCGCGATCACAAACTCTCCGATGCCAGTTTTCAGGCGGCGCGCAAGCGCCTCGGTGACGCGGGTGTAGTGGACCTCATAGCCACGGTGGGCTACTACGCCATGCTCGCCGTGGTCCATGTGGCGCTGGATATCGCACCGCCCAAGTGACCGTCTGCGGCGGCTACGGATTACAATGCCTGTCCTGGATACAAATGGTTTGAGTCCCTGATGAAATCACTGGAACGCAATGACGAACGCGTTCTCGCTTCCGACATTTTTGAAGGCGAGAAGGTCGAGCGCATGCGCGTCGACCTGGGCACGGTCAAAGAAGCGGCTCGCGACGTGCCGGTCTATGCGAAGTGCGATGTGCTGGTGGTCGGCGGCGGACCCTCGGGCACCGCCGCCGCGGTCGCCGCGGCGCGCGCGGGGGCCGATGTCATTCTGCTCGAACGCTACAACCACCTCGGCGGCCTTTCAACCGGCGGGCTGGTCATCTGGATCGATCGCATGACCGATTGGGACGGCAAGCTGGTTATGCGCGGCTTCTGCGAAGAGGTGCTCGACCGGCTGCCGCGCGATGCCATAGCCGGTCCGGCACGCGAAGAATGGGGCTCACGCGATTCGGCGCGTTCCGGTTACTGGTCGCACCGCACCGCTTCTTATCACGGCGTGGTGACCTGGTCCCCGACCATCGATCCCGAACGGCTGAAGCTGCTCTCGCAGGATATGGTGCTGGAGGCAGGCGCGCGTCTCGCCTTCCATTCCTGGGCGGCCCTGCCGATGGTCGAAAACGGCGTGGTGACCGGGGCCTTCTTCGAAACCAAGGCCGGTCGCCAGGCGGTGCTCGCCAAAGTGGTGGTCGACGCCACCGGCGACGGCGACATGTTCGCGCGCGCCGGCGGCGCTTTCGAGACCGACATTTTCAAGGATGACGTCCACCATTGCATGAATACCGCCTGGCTGTTCGGCGGCGTGGACATGAACCGCTGGATCGAGTTCAAGACCGCCCGGCCCGAGGAGCACGCCGATTTCATGAAACGCGGCCGCGAAGTGGTGAAGCTGTTCGAGCGGCCGTTCGTTTCCTGGCGCAACGACATCACGGTGTTCATGGGCCCGCGCCAGACGGGTTTCTCGGGCCTCGATCTGGATGACCAGACCGCGGTGGAAATCCGCTCGCACCGCCTGATGGCCGAACATCTGGATTTTTACCGCAAGCACGCACCCGGGTTCGAGAATGCCTTCATGATGGTGAGCGCGTCGCAGTTGGGCGTGCGACATACGCGCCGCCTGCTGGGCGTCGCGTCGATCACGCGCGCGCAATGGCCCGGCGCGCAGGTGTTCGCCGACGAGGTCGCCATCACCCCGGCGGTGTCGCCGAAGTTCCCGAACATTTCCATCCCCTACGGGAGCCTGCTGCCGCGCTCGCTGGATGGCCTGGTCGCCTGCGGGCGGCATGTCTCCTGCGACGCCAATTCGCACGGTTTCATGCGCGAAATCCCGCAATGCTGGGTGACCGGGCAGGCGGCCGGCGTGGGCGCCGCGCTGGCCGCGCGGTCGGGCGTGGCGCCGCGTGACGTGGACATCGGCGAATTGCAGCGCGTACTGATAAAGCAGGGCGTTCATCTGCGCAGCGCGGAGCTGGCCCCGGCCGGGGAAACACCGGTTGCGGCGTTGTCGAATTAGGCTCGAAACGGTTTTTCTTGCGGGGACCCCGGAATGAAACTGAATGACGTGGAACGCGCGATGCTCGACGGCGCCGAAGGGCCCGCGATCCAGCGCGCCATGGACCTGCTGCTGCGCTACGGCGAAGCGCTGGGCGCGGAGCGCCTGGTCGACACTAAAAACGTTTGCGGCACCATCGGCGCGACCACGCCCTTCATGCGCCAGTACGCCGAAAAGCCCGGCGGCATGGACGCGGTGTTCTCGGAATTCAACCTCGACAGCCCCACGGTGGTGCATGTACCCAAGGTGCGCGCTTTCGCCACGCACCTGCAGCAGGGCATGGACCCGGACTACGCAGAGCTTCAGGGGATCACACCCGAAGTCGTGACCCTGTTCAAAAAGGGCAATGCCTGGAGCGCGGGCCTGGGCGTGCAGCTCATGAACACCTGCACGCCCTATCAGGTGGGCAATGTGCCGGTCAAAGGCGAGCACTGCGCCTGGATGGAATCTTCCGCCGTGATCTACTGCAACTCGGTGCTGGGGGCGCGCACCAACACCGAGGGGCGCGAGAGCACCGGTGCCGCGATGATCACGGGCAAGATTCCCTACTGGGGTTATCACTGCGACGAGAACCGCTATGGCACGCATCTCGTGGAAGTCGAGATCGACGTCGAGACCACCGCCGACTGGGGCTTGCTCGGCTATTACGTTGGCGAGATCGTGCAGGATCGCATCCCGGTGCTGAACGGCATCCGCCACGTGCCCAACCTGCCGCGCCTCAAGCATTTCGGCGCGGCGGCTTCCTCCTCGGGCGGCGTGGAGATGTATCACCTGGTGGGCATCACGCCCGAGGCGCCGACGCTGGAACGCGCCTTCGGTCCGAAGAAGCCGGTGGCCACGCTGCGCTACGGCAAGGCGGAACGGCGCAAGGCCTACGAACTCGTCAATGCCACGGCGAAGGATCGCGAGATCCAGTACGTGATGCTGGGCTGCCCGCACTACACCATCGAGCAGATCTGGGAGGCGGCGAAGCTCCTGGAAGGCAAGCATCTCCATCCGGACGTGTCTCTGTGGATCTTTGCACCGCGCGTCATCAAGTCGCTCGCCGACCAGAATGGTTATACGAAGATCATTGAAGACGCCGGCGGCGAGATCATGACCGACACCTGCTCGGCGATGGCCAAGGCGATTCCCAAAGGCACCAAAGTGGCGGCCTTTGATTCGATGAAGCAGGCGCACTACCTTCCCGCCATGATGGGCATTCAGGGTTGGTTCGGCACCACCGCGGAATGCATCGATGCCGCGGTGAGCGGCCGCTTTAATGGGGGTTTGCAATGAGCGCCATAATCGACAAGGTGGTACTTCGCGGCCGCAAGGTGGTTGGCGGCTCGTGCGAGGGCGAAGCCCTGGTGACGCGCGACCGGGTATCGGGGTGGGGCGGCATCGACCCGCGCACCGGCACTATCATCGAGACGCGGCACCAGTTGCGCGGCCAGAGTTTCAAAGGCAAGGTGCTGGTTTTTCCGGGGGCAAAGGGTTCCTCGGGCTGGTCGAACCAGTTTCATATCGCGCGGCTTGCGGGTGCGGCGCCGCTGGCAATGCTGTTCAACGAAATGACCACCAAGATCGCATTGGGCGCGGTGGTGACGCACGCGCCGGCGATGACCGATTTCGACCGCGATCCGCTTGAGGTCATCGAGACCGGCGATTGGGTGAAGGTGGATGCGGATCGCGGCGTGGTGGAAGTCACCAAGAAATTACGGGGAGAAAGCGCATGAAGATTCTGCTGGCCGCTCAGGAGGTGGCGCGCGCAAGGGCGCTGGCGTACCCTGATGTCCGCGAAGGATTTGCAAAAGGCATTTACGAAGCGGTATCGTCTACCCCCGCGGAGCTGGCGGGCGTGGTCAAGGATTCGTATGAACGGTGGGGCGCGCTGATTCGCCGGGCAGGAATTAAGCCGAACTGATTTCATCATTGCAGGGTATTCAAGCGAGGAGGAGGGCCTTTCATGAATCTGCACGTTCCAATGAGGTTGACGCGTCTGGTTTTTCCGGCGCTTGCCGCATGCATCGCAATGGGGCAGCTCGCAAGCCCCGCCGCGGCGCAATCAGCCGCGAGCTTCTACAAGGGCAAGACGGTCACGGTCTGGGTCGGCAATTCCGCGGGCGGCGGCTACGACCTCTACGCGCGTGCGTTTGCCCGGCACTGGGGCAAGCACCTGGCCGGCAATCCGGAGTTCATCGTCAAGAACCGCCCGGGCGCCGGCAGCATGCTGCTCACCAATGAGCTGTACAACATCCTTCCCAAGGACGGCACGGCGGTGGGCGTCATTGGCCGCGGCATGCCGCTGGAAAAATTACTGGGAAACGACCTGGCCAAATTCGATTCCTCCAAATTCACCTGGATCGGCAGCGCCAATAACGAAGTCAGTGTCTGCGTTTCCTGGGCGAAGACGGGCGTTGCGCGTTTTCAGGATCTGAAGACGCGCGGCATGATCGTCGGCGGCACCGGCGCGGGCGCCGACACCGACAGTTATCCCAAGGCCATGAACAAGATTCTCGGCACCAAATTGAAACTCGTGACCGGTTATCCGGGCGGCAACGAGATCATGCTGGCGATGGAACGAGGCGAGGTCGAAGGCCGTTGCGGCTACTCGTGGTCGAGCGCCGTGAGCACTCACGCGGACTGGCTGCGCGACAAGAGGATGAACGTGCTGGTGCAGATAGCGATGCAAAAGCATCGCGATCTGCCCAACGTGCCCCTGATCACCGAGCTTGCCGATAACGCAGAAGACAAGCAGGTGCTTGAGTTCCTGTTCGCCGGCCAGGTCTGGGGCAGGCCGTTTCTCGCCCCGCCGGGGGTTCCCGCAGACCGCGCCCAGGCGCTGCAGGACAGCTTCCTGGCGGTCACCAGGGATCCGGCTTTCATCGCAGAGATTACCAAGCAGAAACTCGAGATCAACCCGGTTCCGGGGCCTGAACTCGCCCGATTGCTCGCCGTGCAACACAAGGCGCCGCCGATAGTGCTTAAACGCGCGAAAGAGGCCACCGATTAGCAGTAATCCTCCGGGACGCCAAGAAGAATAACAGGCGTTGCCATGGAGAGTTTTGCAGCTGAAGCATCCTTCATGCTGAATGCGGCCGGGAACGCATTCGTGATCATGATGGAGCCCACCCGGCTCGCGTTCCTGTCGATGGGAGCGTTTCTGGGCTTGATCCTTGGCATCCTGCCCGGCGTGGGCGGCTTGGCCGGCACAGCGATGCTGCTGCCCTTCACCTTCAGCATGGATCCCTACACGGCCTTCGCGTTCCTGCTTGGACTGGGGTCGACGGTGGCCACCGGCGATCCGATTCCCGCGGTGCTCTTCGGCGTTCCCGGCGGCGCGGCCTCCGCCGCCACCGTGCTCGACGGTTATCCCATGGCCAAGCGCGGTGAAGCCGGCCGCGCGTTGTCGGCCGCCTATATGTCATCGCTCATGGGAGGCGTGTTCGGCGCGGCGCTGCTGGCGGTGTCGATACCGATTCTGCGGCCGGCGATGCTTTATATCGGTTCGCCCGAACTGCTTGCCTTCGCGGTTTTCGGCATCTCGATGGTGGCGGTGCTGTCGGGCCGCGCGCCGCTGCGCGGACTGGCGGCCGCGTGTTTCGGCATCATGATGGCAATGGTGGGCGCTGACCCGCAATCCGGAACCTTGCGCTGGACTTTCGACACCGCTTACCTGTGGGAGGGGCTGCCGCTGCTGCCGATTGTCCTTGGCCTGTTCGCCTTGCCCGAGATGTGCGACTTGATGATCGCGCGCACCGCGATCGCGGCGGGCAGCAACAAGATGGACATCTACAAAGGTCAGTGGCAGGGCGTGAAGGATTGCTTCCAGCATTGGTGGCTGATCGTGCGCTGTTCCTGGATCGGCGGCGGCATCGGCTCGATACCCGGCATCAGCGCCTCGGTGGTCGACTGGCTTGCTTACGGCCACGCGCTGCGCACGGAGAAGGGCGCGGCACAGACCTTCGGCAAGGGTGATGTGCGCGGGGTGATCGCCTCCGAGAGTTCGAACAACGCGAAGGAGGGCGGTGCGCTTGTGCCCACCATCGCATTCGGCGTGCCCGGCAGCGCCTCGATGGCGATCCTGCTGGGCGCGTTCATGATGCACGGGCTGGTACCCGGCCCGGACATGCTCAATAAACACCTCGACATCACCTACTCCATGGTGTGGTCGGTGGCGCTCGCCAACCTGCTTGGCGCGGGGCTGTGCTACGCATTCAGCCCGCAATTCGCGCGTGTCGCGCTGCTGCGCTACACGCTCATCTGCCCGGCGGTGCTGGGCATCATCTACATCGGGGCGTTCGAGTCTTCGCGCAACTGGGGCGATTTGTACACGCTGCTTTTCTTCGGACTGCTGGGCTGGATCATGAAGCAGTTCAAATGGCCGCGGCCGCCGCTCATCCTCGGCCTGGTGCTGGGTGATCTGATCGAGCGCTACATGTTCATTTCAGTCGAGCGCTACGGCATCGACTGGATGACCCGGCCGCTGGTGGTCATTCTGTTCGCGCTCGCGATAATCGGCCTGGTGCGCCCGCTCCTCGAGGACTATCGCGGCCAAGGGGGGCTGAGGGCAATTCTTGGCAGCTTCGGGCGAGCCCGTTTCGAATGGGGGCAGCTGTTCACGCTGTTCTACCTTGCGGTATTTTCGGCCATGGTGATCATGTCACGGGGGTGGCAATTTAACGCGAAGATCGTGCCGCTGGTGGTGGGCGGTGTTGCGCTGATCGCCGTGGTGCTGAGTTTGCTGAACCAGACATTTCGCAAGCCGGCGGCGGCCCCGGCGTCGGGCACGGAGATTTCCGCCGCGGATAACGCTGCATTGCTGACGGGCGAGAAACTCCCCGTGAATACCGGGAAAATCCACATGGACATCGAATCGGACACCGCGCACCTTCCGCTATCGACCATCATCGCGCGCGCCGCGATGTTCTTCGGCTATCTGCTCGCTTTCATGGGCTCGACTTACCTGGTTGGCCTGATTCCGACCCTGTTCATTTTCGTGGTGGCATTCATGCGAATCGAAGCGCGGGAACGCTGGACCCTGGTGCTCTCCTACGCGGGCTTCATGGTGGTGTTTGTGACGCTGGTGTTCGACCGCATCATGAAAGTGCCCTGGCCGCCGTCGCTGCTGGGTGAGTGGATGCCGGCGCTGAAAGTCATTCCGTCGCTTTGAGCGTTCAGGAGTCCGACACGACCCGGCTTATTGCCGGCTGTCGTAGATGCCGCCGATTATCGCGCCTATCATCGCCCCCAGACCGATGCTCGGCGCGGGCTCCGGGTAGTAGACCGGCACCTGCCGCTCGACGACATAGGGCCGCTCCACCACGACGACGCGACGCCGTTCGATATCGCGGATATGGGGACGATAATGGTTACGATCGTAGTAACCGTGGCGATCGTAGTCACGGTCGCGATAGCGCTCGTGACGGGAGTCAGCAAAGACGGGGGCCACCGCGCCCAGAGTGGTACTGGCGACAAGGATGCAGATCAGTTTCCTGGCGGTTTTCATGGTTTTCTCCTGTTGAAGGTCCTATACCGATTGACGCCGGCACACAGCCCTGGCAGAAGCGCTGTCAGGGCCATATTCCGGGCCGACGCGTGCGCGGATCAGCGGCGCCCGCCCCAGTTACCTTGCGGCCGGTTTTGGCGCACGGTGGTGGTCTGACTTGTCGCCACGAGGGTTCGTTGCGGACGTTGCGCTGCGACGGTTCGTTCCTGACGTTGCGCTACGGCCGGGCGTGCCTGACTTTGAACCACAGCGGCAGCCGGACGTTGCGTTTCGCCGCGGAGGTGATCGCCACGTCCCGGAAACTGACGGTTGGCTTCACCGCGGATTTGATCGCCACGCCCGCGGTTGAAACTATTGTCGCGGCCGTTGTTGAAATGTTGGCCACGCCTCTGGTTGAAACTGATGTCGCGGCCGTTGTTGAAATGTTCGCCGCGCCCACGGTTGAAACGATCACCACGCCCATCGAACTGCCGGTTGCCGGCGTCGCGCGATTCCTGGCGCGCCACTTCACGGTTGGAGTAGCTGCCATCCCGCATACCCCGCAACTGGCGCTGGTCAATGTGGACTTCGCGCTGCATGCGTTCCTGCATGCGCCTCGATTCCGGCGAATTCGGATTCGCGTTTTGCCGGTCGCTGGACTCACGGGAAATCTGCCGCCCCAGCCGGTCTTGCGCCGCGTCGATGCGCGCCCGTTCGCGCATATCAAGTTGCCCGTCGCGCAGCGCATGCGATTCCATGCGGTCGATCCGCGAAGTGCCGCGCTGCAACCGCGCCGCTTCCTGCGCGGTCAGGCTGCCCGATTGCACGCCCTGAAGAATTCTTTGCTCCTGATAGAGGTCGCGCCGTTCGAGATCCGCCGCCGATTGCGCCATTGCGGGCACTGAGAACAACGCGCCGAGAGTCGCCCCGACTATCCATTTGGTCTGTTTCATGATGGTCTCCTTGATTGTTTAAGGGTTGAAGACCGCCGCCCATGCGATCGGGCAGCGTCCTCATGCAGCATTGAACGCTTTGCACCCCGCATAAAGCATTGCCAGGCTGTAACAGCGGTAACAAGCTGTGTCGATCTGGCACTATTTCACGCTTTTTCTCCCGCTTTTCGCGGGGCCGCGGCCGCTTCAGCGCGCGTGGCGAAAACCGGTATCGATTTGCCTTTCCGT